>LWDU01037576.1_pt1 | contig 134306 bp, 103 predicted proteins | sample 727161 | NCBI WGS metagenome assembly LWDU01 (sample SAMN04566230, study PRJNA314399) | hydrothermal vent metagenome | isolation source: deep sea hydrothermal plume seawater | place: Mexico: Gulf of California, Guaymas Basin | collected 2004-07-11
GGAGCACTGGTCTGTCCGATACCAGCAAATGAATCCTTCTGGATCGCCTGGCTCATCCCCTTTTGCATCGGGACTTTGCTAACCCTGGCAGCGGACTAGCACTGGTTTGTCGGGCAGGTGGGTTACTTGAGTGGCGCGGCTGGCTTTGCCTATGTGATCCCCCGTACCTATTTTGGCAGCAAGTCTTTCGAGCGTAAAGATGTTGCGCTAGATGGTTCAGCCCAGGTCAGTTGACGCAACCCGTCCATGGTGCTACGCCAATCCCAAGCGAACGGAAAGCTGATGGTTATCTGGAGCGAAAGGACCGGGCGCGGTGCTCATTCTCCTAGGGCCCCCAAGAAACGACTCAATACCATAGACTCCCCCTCCATGCAGAACATTCTCCTCCTCAGCCTCATCACCCTCTCGGGCTTGGCTCTCACCAGCGTCACGCCCTCACTCCAAATCCAGGACACCGAGGCGCAAGAGCAAGTGAGCCCTTGGGTTTCTCTCTTCGACGGAAAAACCCTCGACGGCTGGACCCAACGCAACGGCACTGCGACGTACACCGCCGAGAATGGCACGATCCAAGGTCAAACCACCAACGGCAGCCCCAACTCATTCCTCTGCACCAATCGTGGCTATTCAGATTTCGAGCTCACCTTCGAAGTCCAAGTGGATAACGCCCTGAATTCCGGGGTTCAAATCCGCTCCCAAACACGAAATGGCTTCCTTGGCCGCGTCAACGGTCCGCAGGTTGAGATCGAGGCTTCAGGATCCGGCGGTGGAGAAGCAGGCTACCTCTATGCCGAGGCCGCGGGTGGCTGGATGACCCCCGGCGAATCCCGCACGCCCCACAAGCACTTTTTGGATGGCAAGTGGAATGCCTACCGCGTCTTAGCCGTGGGCCCGCGCATCCAAGTCTGGGTCAATGGCACCCTCACCTCGGATCTCATCCACAAGGGAATGTACGGCTCCCATCCCCGGGGATTCATCGCCCTCCAGGTCCACTCAGTTGGCCCCCGAGACAAACCCCTCAAGGTCAGCTGGCGCAGCATCCAACTGCGTGAGATCCGGGATCCCCGGGCGGGTTGGGTCCAACTCTTCAACGGTAAAGACCTCACCCATTGGACGACCAGCGGCAACTGGCTCCCCCAACCTAACGGCGAACTTCTACTCCAGCCACGGCCGGGAGAAAAAGGCTGGGAGCGCTTCAGCGACTACCTCTGGAGTAACAAGCAATACGCCAACTTCATTCTCGACATCGAATACGCTTATCCCGCCAAGGGCAACAGCGGCATCTACTTCCGCGTAGGCGACACAAACGACCCCGTCGCCCAAGGTATTGAAGCCCAAATCCTCGACAGCACAAGTCACAAGGGCGACCTCACCCACCACGACCACGGCGGCATCATCATGACCAGCCCCCCGAGCAAGAACATGTCCCTCCCCCCCGGCAAGTGGAACCGCATGATTGTGACCGCCCGCAGCCAGCACCTCGAAGTGGACCTCAATGGCGAGCGGATCATTGATCTACAACTCAACAAGACCGGCCTCAAGAACCGCCCCATGAAGGGCTACCTAGGACTACAGGATCACGGAGAACCCCACGCCATGCGGTTCCGGAATATCTGGGTGCGAGAGCTCTAGGGGACTCTGCACCAACGGCGCCAGCCCTTGGGCCAGCAAACATCTAGCACCTACAAGAGAAGGGCCACGCCAGAGGCGCGGCCCTTCTCTTGTAGGTGGTCGCGGGGACAGGATTCGAACCTGCGACCTCCGGGTTATGAGCACGATGTGCTGCGATGCACGCATCTCGATTCGCGACAAAAAGCGTATCGAATCCTGCTCGGGTGGCGTATCCTCGACATGTTCCAGCCATGCTGCGTCCGTTCATCATCTTCGCACTCGCCTCCACCGCCGCGGCGCAAGAGGACGAGGGCCTGCGCCCCTTCTTCGAGGCCTACTGCATCCGCTGCCACGGCCCCGAGAAGCCGAAGGCCGACCTCGCCCTGCTCGACCTTGGCGCGAACGACGAACGGTGGGTGGACGTGCTCGATGTTCTCGTGCTGGGTGAGATGCCGCCGCCTGACGAAACGCAGCCCAACCCTGCGGAGCGCCGCGCGGCCGCAACTTGGATCGAGGGGCACCTCGACGATCTCAGTCCGGCGCCCGCCCCCGCCGCCCCCACCGCGCGCCGGCTGACCAACCCCGAGTACCGAAACACCCTGCGCGACCTCCTCGGGATCGAGATCGACATTGCTCGCGACCTGCCACCGGACCCCGCCGAACCCTACCGGTTCAACAACCAAGCCCAGACCATGCTGCTGGGCCCCGAGCAACTCGACCGCTACCTCGAAAGCGCGCGCCGGGCGCTCTCGAGCGCGATCGTCGACCCCACACCGCCCGAGGTGCACCGCACGGTGCGCACGTTCGAGCCGCACCCCGGCGAGTTCACGGGCATGCGCCGCGACGAGGTCAGCGTCTACGGCAGCAAGCGCAACACCCCCGGGGCGGGGATCTCGATCAAGAGCTGGCCGGAGACGGGCGAGTACCGGGTGCGCATCCAGGCGGCTGCCATCCTGCCCGACGGCTACGACCACGCGCCGCTGCGGCTCGTGATGGGCACCGAGCTACGCCACGACGCGGGCACGGGCTCCTTCGCCACCGTGGGCGTGGTCGAGCTGCGTAACAACGTCGACCAACTCGCGGAGTTCGAGTTCCGCGGCCGCATCGAGAACCACCCGCGCCAGCCGGCGCTCGAGACCGCCAAGGGCACGCAGCCAGCGCGAATGTTTCTCTATGCGCAGAATCTGTTCGATAACGGCGAGCTGAACGACCACCGGCGCAGCGGCTTCGACAGCTCGTGGAACTACGCGACGCCGCGCGTCGTGTTGCGCTCGATCGAGTTCGAGGCCCCGTTTTATGAAACTTGGCCGCCCGCGCACCACACGCGCATCCTGTTCGAGTCCCCGCTGCGCGAGGAAGACCCGCCGGCCTACGTCCGCGCCGTGCTCGAGCGCTTCCTCGAGCGAGCCTTCCGCCGGCCTGCGACGCCGGAGGAACTCGCCCGCTTCGAGCGCGTCTTTGCCACCGTCGCGCCCGAGCTGACCCTCGAGGCGGCCATGCGCGAGACCCTGGCGTACGCGCTCGTCGCGCCCCAGTTCCTGCTGCACGCGCACGCGGATGACGACGACGCCCTCGCCTCGCGGTTGTCATACTTCCTCTGGGGCAGTATGCCCGACGCGCGCCTCCTTGAGTTGGCCGCCGACGGGGCGCTGCAAGCCCCCGAGGTACGCGCGGCCCAGGCGCGCCGAATGCTCGCGGACGCCCGTGCGCAGGATGCCCTGCGCGACTTCACGCTGCAATGGCTCAGCCTCAAGAAGATGCCCGTGGTCAAGGTCAACCAGGGCCTCTTCCCGCGCTTCCTGTACACCTATCACATCGGCGAGCGGCGCGGCGAGGAGGTGCTCTTCCGGCCCACCATCCGCGACTACATGCTCGAGGAGACGATTGGCTTCGTTGCGGAGCTCGTGCGCCGCAACGCCAGCGCGCTCGAGCTCGTCGACTCCGAATTCGCGATGCTGAACGAGCCGCTGGCGGCGCACTACGGCGTCGAGGGTGTCACGGGAATCGCGTTGCGCCCGGTCCCGCTCGAGCCGCGCCACATGCTGGGCGGGATCCTCACGCACGGGTCGGTGCTCGTCGGCAACTCGACGGGGTCGGCGCCGCACCCGATCTACCGGGCCGTGTGGCTGCGCGAAGCGATCCTCGGGGACGAGGTCCCCGCACCCCCCGCCGAGGTGCCGGCACTCGTCGACTCCGCTGGGGACGCGGCGACGGGCGCGGTGACGATTAAGGAACTCCTGCAGCGGCACCGTAACAGCGGTTCCTGCCGCGACTGCCACGCGCGCCTGGACCCGTGGGGGCTGCCCTTCGAGCAGTACAGCGCCGTCGGCGCTTTCGCCCCGCGCGCCCCCGCCGAGGGCGCGCGCGTGCGCGCCTTCTCGCTCGCCCAGGACGAGGACCTCGACGGATACGCGGCCTACCTCAAGGGCGTGCACACCGTCCCGGTCGACGCCTCCGCCACGCTCCCGACCGGGACTGCGGTGGACGGGCTGAACGCACTGAAGGCCTACCTGCTCGAGCATCGCCGCGACCAGGTCGCGACCAACGTACTGCGGCGGCTGGTGACCTACGGGCTCGGCCGCGAGCTGACTGCGCGCGACCGCGCGGCCGTCGAGGAGCTACGCTCGGCACTCGCAGCGGACGACTACCGGCTCCAGGACATGATCGTGGCAATCTGTCGGAGCGACCTGTTCCTCGGAGGATGACGGAAACGATGGCACGCAAATCCTGGCAGATCGATCGACGACAACTCCTGTGTGGCGGCGGGCTGGCCCTCGGGCTGCCACTACTCGACGGGATGGCGTGGTCAATGAAGGGGCGCGAGCTCCCGCGGCGCCTGGTCGTCAGCTACATCTCGTACGGCGTCTACGAGCCCAAGGGCGAGAAAGGCCAGAATCACCCGTGGAACTGGTGGCCTGGCGCGAACCCGGGGCCGCTCGAATTCAACGAGTCCTCCGCGCCGTTCGCGCCGCTCGCGCCCTACGTGAGCTACCTGCGCGGCCTTGACCACGCGGGCGGTTACGGCCTCGGAGGCCACTCGAGCGGCGACGTCTTCGCCACGGGCGCCGACATGGGAGGCACCGAGAAGACCAACAACGTCTCGATCGACCAGGTCGCGGCGAAACTGCGCGGGCACGAGACGCGCTACGCGTCGCTCGTGCTGGGCACCGAGGGCGGAACGGGCACGTACGGACGCGCGAAGACGCTCTCGCACCGCGGCCCAGGCCGGCCGATCCCCGCCGAGCACCGCCCGAAGGCGATCTTCGATGGCCTCTTCCGCCCGTACGCGGGCGAGAACGTTGCGGCGGTGCGCGCGCGGCTTGCGCGCGAGGCGAGCCTGCTTGACCTTCTGCTCGAAAACGCGCGGGGCGTGCGCCGGCGCCTGGGGCGCGCGGACCAGGAAAAGGTCGACGAGTACCTCGATTCGCTCCGGTCACTCGAGCAGCGCACCCAGCGCATCGATCGCTGGACGCACGTACCCCTGGCCGAGGTCGACCCGGGCGCGCTGGACCTTGGGACGTCGCGACGCGACCCCGAGGCCTACACGCGCTGCCTCTACGACCTGATCGTGCTCGCCCTGCGCACAGACTCCACGCGCTTCGTCTCGTTCATGCTCGAGAGCGAGGCATCGTCGGACAGCGAGACCTGGCACTACGCTAGTCATGCGCTTGGCTACGAGGGCGCGACCCACGACCTTGCCCACAAGCGCCCCGTCGAATCGGGCCACTGGGACCGCTGGCGGGCCCGGCAGCACGCGTACTTCCTCGAGCGCCTGCGGGACACGCCGGAGGGCGAGGGCAACCTGCTCGACAGGACAGCGGTCCTGTGGGGGTCTGCCCACCCGCACGCCTCGCACAGCAATGTCAACTACCCCCTGCAGCTCGCGGGCGGCAACGCGCTCGGGTTGTCGCACGGCCGACTGCACGCCTTCGAGGGCGCGCGTAAGGTTCCGCTCGCGAACCTCCTTGTGACGCTGCTCGACGCGGTCGGTGCGCCGGTCGAGCGCTTCGCCGACAGCACGGGCCCGATGCCCGAGGTGTTGGCCTGATGCGCGCGCTGCTCCTGGCGCTCGCGGGGGTCGCCCTCGCGGTCGGCGCGCGCGCCCAAACCGCGCTGCCGCGCGTGCTCGTGCTCGGCGACACGACGCAGCAGCCCGCGCTCGGCGCGGTGCGCAAGGCGCTAGCGGATCGCGTCGAGCTCGTGTTCCCCAAGGGCGTCCACGCGAACAACACGGGCGAAGCGCTCACGCACCTCGACGCGCTGCTCGGCGAAGGTGGGTGGGACCTCGTCTACTTCGGCTACGGCCTGGGGGACCTCGTCTACCGGGATCCGCGCACGAAGGACCGCCGCGTCCTCGCGCGCGGCGCCGGTGGTGTGCGGACGACGTCGGACGAGTGCTATCGAGAGAACCTGGTCCAGCTCGTCGCGCGCCTCGAGAAGACCGGCACGCCCCTGCTGTGGGCCAACACCACCCCCACCGAGCGGCTCGTGATCGGGAACTCCCCTGTCGACAACCTCTTCGACACGGGCGCGGAGGTCGCACTCAACGGCATCGCGGCCGAGGTCATGGACGTGCACAACGTCCCTGTCGTCGACCTGCACGCGTTCTGCATGGCACAGTTCGAGGACGGGAAGCACCCGGGCTTCCTCGACTACGCGAGGGCCCTGAGCAAGCGCAAGGAGGGTCCGTATCTGCACGAGCCTATCGTGGAGGCGATCCTCGCCCGGCTCGGCGACGAGGAGGCGGACCAGGCCGAGGATAGCGACAGGCAGGTCCGCACGCTGAAGGTCGACCTGTCCACGCAACCCAACTACAAGGACGGCATGGCACAGATCAACCTGCTGCTTCCGCCGAGTTCCGACAGCGCGCGAATTCTCGCCGTGGAGCTTAGAGCCCCGACCGCGAGGATGGAGACTTCCTCTACACCGGAACGACCTCCGGCGGTGAAGGAACGTCTCCCAGTCGACTCCCCGAGGATCTCGACGAGCCAACCACGCGTCACGAAAAAAGAGGACCCAGCCGGAAGCACTGCGACCACGCCTGCAGAAGACTCGACGAGCAAAAAGGGCAGGCACTTGTCGCCGGGCTGACCGAGGGGGAGGTTCGAGCGGACCTGGGCGTGCCCGTCTCCAAAGCGCATGAGAAGTCGGTGCAGCTCGAGACGCAACTGCAAGATGTCGGCTTGGTCTCCGGTCAGGCCGTCACGTATCTGGGCCAACTCACGGTCCAGATCGACCTCACCGAGACCCAGGTAGGCGAACTGATCCTTCAATCCCGCGCCGAAGGCCTCGATGTCTGCGCGGGCTTCCTCTAAGGAGATCCGCGCAGGGGGTGCGGGTCGACGAGCCCCGCTGGACTCACGGGCATTTCTCGAAGCCCTCAAGGCTTGACGCTTCGCCCTCGTCATCTCCACGCCCTCAAGCCGAACAGCCGAGCCATCCTTGAGGGAGAGAAGGTCAAGGTCGACTTTCTCGTCACCCTTCCACTTGAGCCTCACAAGGATCGGCACGAGATCCTCAGCAAATCGCTTCTCGCGTCCAGGGGACCACGTGTCAGCGATGGCAAGGATCTCATCGACGCCAATCCCATCGATCGCGACTGGCTTGTACCAGGTCCCATCCACCTGGACCTCGGGCTGATCCCCCGACCAGCGCAAGCCATCGAAGGGGCTGGACTTCTCGTCAACATCTTGGGAAACAAGAGAAGCAAAGTTCCGGACCGCGCCTGGCGGATGCGGCCAGAGAGGGAGCGAGGCCAGCAGAGCTACAGGCAAGAAAGTAGAGGGACCCATTCGAGTCACCTTATTGGAGTTGCTTTCGAGTTGACGACAGAATCGGGCAGTGGCACAAGCTGCCCCTGCGCCTCTGGTTTGATCCTAATTCTCGCAGCACCCCGAACACAATGGACGCATGCTTGAGACCTCCCCAACGAAGGATGGGCGTGCTCATATTACACGCCCCTCTTTGAAGGTGGCGGCGGGGGCATGATTGCCAGGGCTGGGAGAGATCCGAGCTGTTGATCATGGTATAAATTGCAGGATGCTCCGGTTCGACACACCGACCGCACGACTGAGATCTGTCGCGGCCATCGAAGGACTCTCCTACCTCACGCTACTCTTCGTAGCGATGCCGCTCAAATACATGGCCGGCTTCCCCCTCGCAGTACGGATCGTCGGGTCCGTCCACGGCGCGCTCTTCGTCTGGGGCGGCCTGCTCGCCCTCGAAGGAATCCGGCGGAGAGGCAAACCCTGGAGTTGGGGCTGGCAGATCCTCGTCGCGGCCCTGCTGCCCTTCGGCACCTTCTTCCTCGACCGCGGCCTGAGAGCGGACGACGAGTCGTTCCGCCAGGCCATGGACGACAAGCGCAGAGGATCGCAAGCACGAACCGACTCCTGAGTGAATTCGCGCTGGGCACTGCCTTCGAGGGACTCGACCGGGAACGATGCCAAGAGGCCTAGGTGTAATCCGTGCCGAGGGCCTGACTCCCCTCACCGAAGCGCGCGCGAATCGGAGCAGGAAGCGGAGCAACAGGATCAATCCGCTCACATCCCCAAACGCAGGAGAGGCCGCAAGCTGCGGCCTCTCCTGGTGTTAGATGGTAGCGGAGACAACGCTTCAGCGGCGCCAGCCGTTGGGCCAGCAGCAGCAGCCTGTCCCCGCTACACATACAAGCAGAGGCCGGATCCAAAAGATCCAGCCTCTGCTTGTATGTGGTAGCGGGGACAGGATTCGAACCTGCGACCTCCGGGTTATGAGCCCGACGAGCTACCAGACTGCTCCACCCCGCGTCACTTGTGGGGCGGATGGTAGCGACCTGGGGGGGGGATGCAAGCGGGAAAGGAGAAGAGTTAGCGGCCTCCCCCGTCTTCTGGAGGGGGGCCTCCATCCTCGGGAGGATCGGTCGCACCCGAAGAGCCCGAGCCCCCATCCACGGTTCCCCCATCGGGCTCAGGCTCGATAGCAGAACCGAGCGCCAAATGTCTGGCCAAGACCATCAGACGCTCATGATCCTCGCGGGTTTCCATCAAAGCAGCAAGAGCATGGGAGCTGAGGGCCAACGGCAGGTCAGCAATGTAAGCCTCAGGAGCAAGGAGTTCTGGTACCTCTCCCACCAATGATCGAGGCTCGGCCAGCAACTCGGCACCTCCTGCGGCCAACACATCTGCCACCCAGTTCTCCAAGTCCTCCAAGCGCCTCGGCGCGGTGGTCAGTGCCCAGGCGTCCGCGTGGATCACAAGGCCCATCAAAGTGCTGGCGAGGCGTGGGCCACGGGCCGCATCCTCGCCGGTCAAGTGAGCCCGCAGCAAGACCGCTCCCCTGCGAAGGTCCTCGGACGACAGAGCGCGGTGCATCGCACCGGGCTGTTCGCAGAGACTCGCCATCAACTGGGCTGCGGCGGCTGGGCGACCGAGGCGATCCAGGAGCAAGAAACGATCGCGCATGATCTCTGACACGAGAGCCTCTTGCTCGGGATTCGACTGGGCACTCGACTCAGCCAAAGCACGAGCCTCGTTCAGGGCTGAGAGGGCTCTTTCTGCCACCACAGCGATCTCTTCAGCGGGGTCTTCCATGGCAGTGGCTGAATCCCCCAGCAGCAGTCCATTGAGGTGTAAGCCTGCCAATGAACTCTGCCAGCTCTCCCCCGCCCCCAGCGAGTGCACTTGCAGCAGCCGTTCCCGGGCCGCCTCATCCAAGGCCTGAGGTCCACGAGATCGACGCAGAGAATAGGACATGGCCATCACCTCGCCATGTTGAGCAACAGAGAGTTGCGCCACGGAATCCTGGGGCAAGGCGGTCACCAGGCGCAGGGCAGCGGGCAGGTCCTGCCCCGCAACCAACCAATGGGCCGCTTGCAACATGGCACCCGCATCGGAACCCGCCAGGGCCGCCAAGGCGCTGGTCAAGTCAGCAGAGACCACCAGGGCCGGATCCCTCAAGCGCAAATAAGCTGGCCCGCCGGTCAAGCGGGCCAAATGCTCGGGCGATGCGATCTGGCCCACGAGCAGAAGCAGATCCACCAGGGCCTCTGTGTCGGTCTCCACCGCCAGGCGCTCCAGGCCGCGGTCCAAGACCGTGGCGGGATCCCGCTCAAAGCGCTGTATCAAGGGCCGACACTCGGGCGCCAAAAGAGCCTGCAAGGCCGCACGCCGTACAAGCACTTCAGGGTGAGCGGCCAGATCCTGCAGGACACGAAGGGAAGCCAGAGCCTGCGCACCTCCCGCATCAGCGGCGGCGATGGCGGGACGCACGGCCACGCACAACTCCACCAACAGAGCCGGAGGCGCGCCGCGGGAGCGCAACATGGCAACGAATTCTCCCAAGGCGGCACTGCGCAAGAGCAGGGGCGCACCGGCAGCAGCGGCGGTGGCGAGACCCGGCTCTGTACTTGCATCGTCCAAGAGAGGCGCAAGCAAAGGCATCAGAAAACTAGCCTGGGTGTCGGGAACTCCTTCCGTCGCACGCTCCGCCAATGCACGCCAATCCTGCAGGGCACGCTCGGCGAGATCCTGATCCAGGAGAGGAGTCTGGCGCAGAATGCCCGCCAGAAGATGACTGCCCAGGTCGAGTTCGCCAGCACTCAGAGGTTGCTGGGGCAGGGCCGACAGGATTGCGGGATAGAGGTGCTCCCGTCGAAGATCACGAACTATTTCAAAGAGTTCAATCAGCGTGAGCGGGGATGCCTGGTCGTCTTCGGCGGCTGAACTCAAGAGCAACGCCACATCGAGCAGGGCCGAAAAAGTCTCCCCGTCAAGTTCGCGCTCCAAACTCGCGGCCAGCACGGACCAGGCCTCGTCGAGCTTCAGATCCGCCGCAGTCACCGCAGAGGTCAAGCGCTGAGCGGCGGAACGACGTAACAAGGGGTCGGGCTCGGCATCGGCCAGGAGAGCCACGGCCCGCTGGGGCTCGTGAGCCAGCAGAGCCTCGGTCAATGCGCGACGCTCCAAGCTGGCGGCGCGTAGCTCCCTGAGAATCGAAGGACCCAAGGCCGGGGGCGCGGCCGCCAGGAACACGCGCCACTCGTCAGCGCTTTGGTGCCAGCGACCGTAGAGTTCCGAGAGCGCCTGGGTGGCGGCGTGGCGCACGCGCTCATGATCATCGGCAAGCCCCAACTCCAACAGCCAGGTTGAATCGTGCAACTCAAGGACACCACAGACCCGCAGGGCGGCGCAGCGCAAGTTGACACCGCTGCCTACACCGCTGACCAGATCGAGCAAGCGATCGGTGATCAGGGCACGACGGACGGCACCGGCTTTCAGTTCGCTCGCCAGGAGGTCAAGGGCCTCCTGTTTTTGGGCCTGGCGCCCTTGGGAGCGAGCAACCGGCAAGCCTGTGGGAACCGGGCTGCCCGCGCGCAGCACGAGCAGGTCGATCATGGTCTCGGGGTCGGACGCAAGGGCGAGTCTCACTTGCTCTTGCAGGCCCTCGCCGCTGAGTTGTGAGAGACGTTGCTGCAGGGCGACAAGGCTCTCCTTTGAACTCCGGACGGGCTCGAAGGAAGTTCCCTGGGTCGGGATTGCGGGAAGTGGGGCCGCATGCACAATGGACGCGAACACCAGAATCTGCAGTGCAAGAGCAAGCCCTGCCAAAAGCGCCTGGGCCGAGCGCGAGCGCAACATGGAAGCCAACATCAAGATCGTCCCTCGGGGGGAGGAGGTTGGACGATGGAATCTCTCTTGCTGCTGCACTCCACCGATCCTAGCGCGATGAATGGGTCCTATTGCTCTCCAAAGTGCCCAAATCGTTCCCGCACGCGAGCACAAAGAAGATCAAGTGCCCCGTCCGGTTCAAGGCCGCCAAGTTCCACTGCAGGCCCCGCAACCTGTTCGTACCAAGGGGCGCGACGCTTGTGCAGTTGCTCAAATTCCTGGACAGCCCCATGATCTGTAAGGCTTGGGCGCAGGACCGAGTCCTGCTCCAAGCGCGCGACCAAGATGTCCACAGGCGTGTCGAGCCAAACGCAAGGCAGAGACTTGAGCAGCACACGATTTTCCTCGCGTTCCACCACTCCCCCGCCGGTGGCCAGGATGCGCGGCACCGGGTTCTCTTTCAGCACAGCAAAGAGGACTTCCTGTTCCCGATCACGGAACTCTTCCAACCCCACTTGCGCCAGCAAAGCCCCAGCAGAATTGGATCCCGTGCGTCTGGCGAGTTCCGTATCCAAGTCCAAGAACTCCCAGCCCAATCGCCTGGCGAGGCCACGGCCCAGAGTACTCTTGCCCACGCAACGCAGGCCCACCAATACCAGGACTGGCACACTCATCCCTTGCCCTGGACCAGGGCGCCTTCAAAGGCAGCTCGCAACAGAGCGTCATCCGCCTTGTGACTGGTGAACAGTTCGAACTGGGCTGCGGCCTGGCGTACAAACCATTCGGCCCCGGGAATGCAGGTGCAGCCTCGCTCCTGGGCGGCGATGAGCAAGGGCGTGCGCAGGGGACGGTAGACCGCATCGAAGACCAAAGAACCCGGACGCAGGAGTTCGGCAGGGATGACCATGGAACCCTCTGTTTGGGAATTGGATTTCCCAGGGCCAGCACCCTCGGAGCCTACGGGAGTGCAGTGAATCAGAATGTCGTAGGACAGCGAGCCAATCTCCTCCCAGAGCACCGCCTGGACTTCCATCTCATGGGCCAGAATCCCGGTCCGATCTGCATTCCGGCCCGCCACCCAAACGCTCGCCCCAGTGTCTTTGGCGGCCCCGATCGCGGCCCGCGCGGCGCCACCGGTCCCAAGCACCAACACCTGGGCCAGCGCCATCCCCACCGGACGACCCGGCTCCCTCGACCAGACTCCAAAGGCCCGCTCCAGACAAGTCCGAACCGCACTCAGATCCGTATTGGCGCCGGTCCAGGAACCATCATTACGCCGCACCAAAGTGTTCACCGCCCCCAAGGACTGGGCGCGATCTTCCACTCGCTTGGCCCGCACCGCCGCACGCGCCTTGAAGGGCGCGGTGACCGACAACCCTCTGAAAACCGGGTCATCTGCCAGATCCAGGAAGGAATCAAAGTCATCGGGCTCGAAGGCCACATAGACCGCGTCGAGGCCCACATGCTTGAGAGCCATTCCGTGCACAAAGGGCGATGCAGAATGCTGCACAGGCCTGCCCACCACCCCAAGGACCGCAGTCTCGTGGGAGAGTCCTCCCGGGGGCAGAATCCCCAGCAATTCCCCCAAGCGAAGTTGCCCCGGAGCGCTGGCATCAAGAGGCGCTTCCCCGGGCATGACCGCCGGAGCCGCGTAGGTGAAAGGCGAACCAAATATGGGCGCCAACACCCGGGTAAAAGTACCCGCTGGCCCCGAGCAAAAAGCAATCGTGCCCCCACGAGCGCGGCGCAAGTGACGCAGCATACGCAGGCCGTCTTCGGTGCAGGTCGCGTGGGTCACCAGCTTGATCGCGTCCCCCTCATAGAGCACCGCACGTATCTCTTCGTCCATGGCCATCAGGTTCTCGGGGGTACCTTCAAGGTCATGGCGACTGACGATGCGGTGGCAAGGAGCCTCCACCTCGCCCAACTCCAGACTCAGACTCCAATCAATATCCACAAAGCGCGCGCCAGCCACGGCCGCGTCCCGCAAGAGCTCGAAACGCTCCTCCTGACTGCCAGCAAAGGTCCCAAAGGCCTCAGACCCACCGATGGTCACGATCACCGGCTTGGGGCAGGACTTGAAGAAGGCGCGCAGAGCTTCGCCCCCGGGGTGCGGGATCTCATCGAGTCGCAACTCCACAAGATCCGCCAGATGTGCCTGGCGCAGAACCCGTTGGGTCAGGGTCGCCCAGTCCGGCGCCAAAAATGAAGTCACAATGGCCATGGCTATACGGTGACAGACGGACGATTGGGCTTCAACCCTGCTCGGAGTCTAAAGCCATCTCCTGCATGTGCGCGATCAACTGTGTGTAGAGTTTCCGCGTCCTGAAATCCATCACTTCCAACTGGCCCTCCAGCACGGATGTATCGCCCCGGGCAGCGGGCCCGGTCAAAGCCCCCCGCGGCCCTTTCTCAGCCGCCTGTTCGGTCATACTGAAAACCAACTGGGCCAGACCCTCGCGCAGCAGGTTGGGTTCGGGTAGATCCTGGGCCACCAGTTGCTCCGCGAGATCGAAGAGGACTGCGCTGCCCCCGGCGAGCAAAGACGCGGCGGCGTGATAGCGCGCCTTGGCCCCGGGCCGGTTGGCCAGAAGGAACGGCTTGCCACCAAGTTCTTGTGCCAGGTCCTCGGCCACGCCCACCGCTTCCGGGTCGCCCCCCACACACCAGGTCAAGTCCACCATCCAATTCGGCTCGACCTGTCCCGAAAACGAACCCAAGGGATGGGCCCAACCCACTGGCAGTCCCAGGCTGGCAATAGCGGCGAGCACTGCGCAGTCATGAAAACCGCTGAAATGCAAGGCGATAGTGCCGGGTTGCAGGCGTGGAGCGAGGGCCACCGCCACCTCTTGGATTGCATCGTCCTGCACGAGGATCAAGAGCACTTCGCTCTCGATAGGAGCACCTGACTCAAGCAGATGAGCAGCGCTCGCCGCGGCAACCGCCCCTGCCGCAACCTGATTGCGCCCACCCACGCTGACCCGGTTCCCCACTGCCACCAGCCGAAGAGCCAATGCCCGGGCCACGCGCCCGGTTCCTTCGATGTGGATGGTTCTCATGAAGTGCTGACCTCAGCATTCCAGTCTAGGACAAGGGCAGGGCCTTCAGAACTCGAGGCTCCATTCCCGCCGCAACGCAAGCGGTCTGGACGGTTTGCAGCAAGGCCTGGGCTTCATCCTGATCTGCGCAGAGAGCATAGAAGCTCGACCCGCTACCCGAGAGCAAGAAGATCTCGTGCAAGAGATCGCGCCAGACCTGCAATTCTGGAATCGCGAGCAGGGCCGGAGCTTGAAGATCATTGTGCTGCATGGCGCGTGCTTCGTGAGCGGTCAAGCGCGGCCAGTGAGGCGCCCCAGGGGCCTCCCTCATCTCGCCAGTTGCTGAGGCATCCAACGCCCCAAATACCATTCTTGTGGAAGCAAACACATCCGGGGTCAGCAACACGATCCACCAGGCCGCAGGTGCGGGCAGGACCTCGACCTGCTCGCCTCGGCCCGTACAGCGGCCGAGCCCGGTTGAACGCGCGGCCTGAAAAAACACACAATCGGAGCCAAGTTCGGCCAGGATCCCTGCACAGAGTTCCGGGTCCAGTTGGGCCCCCAGCAACTCCTGCAGACCAATCAAGGCCGCCGCCGCATCGCTGGATCCACCCCCGAGACCCGCCCCGGAGGGAATCCGCTTGGTCAGTTTCAGCTCTACGCCAGGGACGGAAACGCCTGTCTGCTCCAGAGCAGCCAGGCCCTGCTCAAGTGCAGCCACAGCCAGGTTGGAAGAGCCCCCGGGCATGTCCCCCCCAAGAGCGGGCCCATCCAATTCAAGGCGTACCCCAGCCTCTCCCGCCGCCCGCAACACCAACTCGTCATGCAAGCCCACCAACATCATGGTGGTGCTGAGTTCATGAAATCCATCCCCGCGCTTGCCCAACACGAACAGATCGAGATTGACTTTGGCTGGCGCAACGATGCGGACTTCGTTCATACGCTGTCGACGCCCCCGTCCGTGTGCAGCAAGAGGTTGTCGATCAAGCGCACCTCCCCCGCCTTGGCGGCCACCAAGCCAACCGCCTGCAGCAAGGAGCCTTCGGGCTCGGCCCTGGTCCAGGTGAGGGAATCGCGCACGGCGGCGTACTCCACATCCAGGGGAGAGTCTGCCAGGCCTTCACCCAGACAAGCCCCAAGGATCGAGGCCTCGCGCTGCCCTTGCTGCCACAGAGCGCGCGTCGCGCGCAGGGCCTGCTGAATCCGGGGAGCTTCTGCACGCCACTCATCCGACAAGAGCAGATTGCGCGAGGAAAGCGCCAGTCCATCCTGCTCGCGAACGGTTGGACACAGCACAACTTCAGGCCTGCCCTGTGCTAGCGCCAGATCACGCACCACCAGACACTGTTGAAAGTCCTTGAGACCGAAATAGGCGCGTGTGGGCTGGGTCACCTCAAAGAGGCGCTTGACGATGGTCGCCACCCCGGCAAAGTGACCTGGGCGAAACTCCCCTTCCAGGCCCTCGGCACCGGATCCGGGATCTACCATGGCCGAGGCCTCAAGGCCTCCATCCTGGGCCAACTTGCCGGGAAAGAACTCCTCCAAGCTGCCGGTGAAGAGCATCGAACCCCCGGCCTCCGCCACCAGCGCGCAGTCTCCCTCCAACTGCCGGGGATAACGGTCCAGATCCCCCGGATCGTTGAATTGCAGAGGGTTGACGAACACGCTGACCGCCACCAGGTCATTCTCCGCAGCAGCGCGCCGCACCAAAGACATGTGTCCCGAATGCAGGGCGCCCATGGTGGCCACAAAACCAAGACTGCGACCTTGCTCTCGCTGCAGAGCGCACCATTCACTGGCCGCTGATGGGTTGTCCAGATGCAGCAGATCCATCAGGAAAGGGCCGTGGCTTCCAACTGTTCCAGGCGTTCCCGCACGCTACGCCCACAACCGGGCAAGAGGTGCTCGGGCAGAATTTCTGCCAAGGGCGCCAACACGAATCGGCGCTCCTCCAGACCATGATGGGGCAGCGTCAAGTCAGGTGTAGCGGAAGATGTCGTTCCATGCCAAAGCAGATCCAAGTCCATGGCGCGTGGGCCATGGTGCAGTTCATTGGCCCGCTCACGTCCGAGTTTGGTTTCGATGCGCTGCAGTTCCTGTAAGAGGGCCTCTGCTGCGAGGGTTGTCTCCACAAGGAAGACGCCATTCAAAAATGGGCCTTGATCGGAAGGACCGCCCACGGGCTCGGTCTCATGCCAGCTGCTGCGTCTCAGAAGCACTACGCCAGAAGTCTTCTCCAACAAAGACTGGGCACGCTTCAGGTTGCGTTCCCGATCTCCCAGATTGGATCCCACCGCGATTGCAGCTGTCACCCGCTCGCTCATGCCGTCTCATTCCCTTCAAGGGTCCCATTCCGCCATTGACGGAGAAACGGGAGCAACCCGGTGAACAAGTAGACCCAACCCAAAATGAAAAGGGTCAGCACCGGCGCAAGAGCCAGGAACAGGAGCAGCAGAACCAGACGCACCATAGCCCAACGGCCCCGTGCGCTCATCAACTTGGAGAAGGCGTGGGTGTAGGGCACTTTGGAGACCATCAGCAAGGCCAGGGTCGGCAGCAGCAAGAAGGTCAGGTACTGCAAGCCCGTGCCCAGGCTCATGCGTAAGGCCTCGGGAATCAGAGCCAGAACATGTTCCATGGGAGTGGTGCTTTCGGCGCGCTCCCCCGAACCCCCGGCCAGAGCCTGGGACATCATCATGGTGGCCACCAGGGTGCCGGCCGCGGCGGGCGAAGGCAGACCACGGAAAGAGCGGTGGCTTTCCTCGTCGTGATCACTCGACAGGTTGAAGCGCGCCAGACGCATGATCGCCATCAGGGAATAGAGGGCAGCCACAAAGAAATTCAGCCGCGGGTGCAGCACTTCCTGCTGCTCAAGCATGACCTTGGCCAGCAGGGCCGGAGCCACGCCGAAGGTGATCGCGTCGGCAAAGGAGTCAAGCTGGGCCCCCAGATCACTGAAGGAGTCGGTCATGCGAGCCACGCGGCCGTCCAGACCATCGAGCAGCATGGCCCCCATGATGAACCAGCAGGCGGTCTCGAAGAGGGCAGCAAAGCCCTCATCGGTGCCCAGCACCAGAGCATCGATGGCCTTGGATATCGCCAGCAGGCCAAGGAAGGCGTTGCCGAGGGTCAACAGGTTGGGCAGGGACTTGGCGCGTCGCAAGGAGGTCTGAGTAGATGTACGGGGAAATGAAGTGGGACCAGGACTGAAACCTCGCAAGATCGAGGTCCCCCCGGCCGAGGGTTCATGATAGCGCGGCCCCCTAGGCACCCCCGGGGGAGGAGTGTCCCAAAACCTGCCCGGAACGGCCTCAAGGGGTAGAACCCACGCCCTCCGAAGCACTAGCATCGCCCCCACAATGAGCGAAATCGTCCATATCCAAGGCCGGGAGATTCTTGATTCCCGGGGCAACCCCACCATCGAAGTCGAAGTAGAGCTCCTTTCCGGTGCGTTCGGGCGCGCAGCAGTGCCCTCGGGGGCATCCACGGGCATCTACGAAGCCTGCGAATTGCGTGATGAGGAGGGCCGCTACGACGGCAAGGGCGTGCTCAAAGCGGTGGAGAACGTCAACACAGAAATCGCCGAGTCCCTGCAGGGGTATCCGGCTCTCGACCAAGGTGGAGTCGACCGCATCCTGATCGACCTCGACGGTACCCCCAACAAATCGCGCCTGGGAGCCAACGCGATCCTCGGCGCCTCCCTGGCCACGGCCCACGCGGCGGCGGCGGACACGGGGCTGCCCCTCTACCGCTACCTGGGTGGATCCCAAGCCCATGTGTTGCCCGTGCCCATGATGAACATCATCAACGGGGGCGAACACGCTGACAACAACGTGGACATTCAAGAGTTCATGGTCATGCCCATGGGTGCCACGACTTTCGCCGATGGCCTGCGCATGGGCACAGAGGTTTTTCATGCCCTCAAGGGAGTCTGCAAGCAGCGCGGACTGAACACCGCAGTGGGCGACGAGGGAGGCTTTGCTCCCAACCTTGAGTCCAACGAGGCGGCACTGCAGTTGATTCTGGAAGCGATCGAAAAAACCGGGATGCAACCGGGCAAGGACATCGTGCTCGCCCTCGACGCAGCATCGAGTGAGTTCTACTCGGATGGTTTCTATAACATCGACGGAAAAAAACTCGACGCTGCGGGCCTCTGCGCCTGGTACACGAACCTGGCTGAGAGATACCCGATCTTCTCCATCGAAGACCCCTTCGATCAGGACGATTGGGACGGCACGGTACAGCTCACCCGCAGCATCGGCGACAAGGTGCAAATCGTGGGTGATGACTTGTTCGTGACCAATGTGGAGCGCCTGCGCGAGGGCATCCAGAAGGGCGCTTGTAACGCAGTACTGATCAAACTCAATCAGATCGGCACCCTGACCGAGACCCTGGAGACAATCGCCCTGGCCCACCGCCAGGGTTACCGCTCGGTGATCAGTCACCGCTCAGGGGAAACCGAAGACACCACCATCGCCGATCTTGCGGTGGCCACGGGCGCAGGCCAGATCAAGACCGGCGCCCCCTGCCGCAGCGAACGCGTGGCCAAGTACAACCGACTGCTGCGTATTGCCGAGGAACTCGGCGACAGCGCCCGCTTCGGACCGCGTGACTTGACCTCGATCTGATTCCCCTGCACCACACAGAACCAGCCCCAAGTCAAGACCTTGCAGAACAACGGCTCACAAGAATCCGGACAAGAGCCCCCCTCGGGGGGGACCTTGGAGTTCTTCGTTCGGCCCACTCGCAAGCTGCTGAACCTCCTGCTGCACTGGGCTCCCCTCTGGACGCCAATCGTTCTGCTGCTGATGATCCTGCTCCTGGGCCTCAAGCCAGCCCTGGAGGAACGCAGTCGTCTGGAGGCCCAGCGCCCCGCCGTAGAAGCGCGACACAAGAGCAGCCGCAAGGCCTACCTACAGGCCCAAAGGGAACATGATGCCTGGCAGGATCCGATCTTCCAAGCGCGCAAGGAACGCATCTGGCATGCACAAACAGAGGCCCGTCGACGGGAACTCAAGGCCCTGACCGACGACCAGCCCCAAGCGGACGACCCCCAGTGATCCTTGTGCAACCGGTGATCGCCATCCTGGCAGGTTGTCTGCTGGGAGCCTTCCCCCAAGAGGGTCCCCTGGGCAACGCCGCCTTCCAACACACAGACAAGGCTGCCCAGACCGCCATGGCCGAGGGAGATGCCCTGCTGGCGAGGGTCAGGGAAGACGACGGGTTGAACCGCGCCTTCGACGCCTGGCATCGCGCCCTGTTGGTCAGCTCCAAAGGCGCAGCGGTGAGTGCCCAAGGTTCCGGGCTGAGCAAAGAACAAAGCACCCGCACGACCTTCGGTGTAGAAGAAGCTGTGCTACGCAGGATCGGTGCCCTGTCCCCGGCCCAACGATTGCTCTGGGCCGAGCGCTTTGAGACCCTGGGCGCAGAAGCCCTGACCAGTCTGCCAGACAGCCAACCAAACGGAGCTCTCGAGCGCATCGAGCGCACCCATCCGGGTACCCAAGCTGCAGCCCACGGGGCGCTCATCCTGGGGGACCGAGCAGCTGAAGAGGGTGCCCTCGCCACGGCGCGACTGTGGTGGAAGCGAGCCGGACGCCATTCGCGCCTCTCAACCCCTCAAGGAGCACGGGATAAACTGCAAAGCGCAGTGCAGCGTCGCCACCAGAGTCTGGCTGGCCAAGATCCAGGTGGGCAACAAACTCTGTTGGGTGCCAGAAAATTGAAGACAGCGCGCCAGGATCGTCTGGAGAATTTCGCCCTGGCTGCCCACTCCCTCAACCGGGTCCCTCTGGGCCGTGGTCTGCGCCTGGGCGCTGTCGAACTGAGCGACGGATCGGCCCTGGTTCAGGGTCCACGCATCGCCTTGTTCTATGAGCCAAAGAGCCTCGATGGAATGGGACGGCCGGAACGCATCTTGCTCAAGGGCTGGAGCCTGCCCGGTTCCGGGGAGCTGCGCCCGGTGGCCGCCCCCACCGCCGGGGGCTGGAGCCTGCTGCCCGCCAGCGATGGCGAGCAAGTGGTGCTGGTGATCGATCGAGGGGAACCCGGACGCACGATTCGCGGGTTGGCGCGACCCGCCCGGGGCAATGCCCTGGCAATGGTCAGGCGCAACCCCTCGAACCGCCCGAGCCTGGTATGGGTCCGCCGGGGACTCAAGTGGGAAGGTCCCGGCGCAACCGATGACGGCCCGAATCTGAGAGCAGTCCTTGAATATCAGCCCGGCCCCCTGATCGTGGGCAGCCAGCTCTTTGTGCTGGCGCGCAGCATGGGTCAGACGGTGGACGGCAATTTCCAGGACGGGGACCTCACCCTGATCAGCTTCAATCTGGCCAGCGGAAGACTCCTGCGCTCCCTGCTGATCACCCAAGCCAGCGATCTGACCCGGGAATCCAGCCTGCTGGGTTACTCCCCGGAGCTGCGCACGGTCTCGATGCCCCTGGCTCTGGTCGGGGAGACCATCTTGTGCGGCACAAATGCGGGATTGGTGGCGGCAGTTGAATTGGATGGACGACTGCTCTGGACCCTGCGCACGCGCCGACGGCATCCGGACGCCCCGGGCTGGCCCGGCTCGCGTCCGCCCCTGAGCACCCCAACTGGGGTCTGGGTCGCCCCGGGGGACTCAGACCGCCTGTATCGACTGGATCCACGACCCGGGACCACCCCCCTCCTGGCGCCGATCCTGCACCTTGGGCAATCCCTCGACCTGGTCGGAAGCAGCCAGTCGGGCCTGCTTCTGATGGGCCGCAGCGGGCCCCGGGAAGCCCTGATCGAGGTCAGTCTGGACCGCGGGAGCGATGAATCTGGAGGAACCGCCGACCCCCTGCTGCACCTGGGTCCCGCCGAACGCTTCACCGGCACCTCCCTGCACAGCACAGACCGCACCCTGCTGGCCACCAATCACCGGCTCTACCTGTTCGACCGCAGCCGAGAAATGCTCCTGCTGGATGCGCCCGCCCTGCTGGGCCAGGATCTGGGGGGTGATCTGGTGGGCCTGCGGGAGCACATTCTGCTGCTGGGTGCCAACACGGTGCGGGTGCTGCGAGTTCTGCGCTGACATGGGGGTGACGCAGGCCCCCGCTGGGGCTATGACTTGACTCACATCCCTTCCACCGCCCCGCCACATTCTGCGTAAGAACAGAGTCGCACTTGGGGCAGCTGGGCAGGGGTCGTTAGAGTAGCGCTCCCCCCTGCAACCCGTCGATTCCAGCGGGCAAGGCCCACAACCATTCAGACACCCATGCTTGACCAGTCACTCCTGCGTTTGCGCGAAGTTCATGGCCGCCTCGTCCAAGAACTCGGAAAGGTCATCGTTGGCCAGGACGAAGTCGTGGAACAACTCCTGATGGCCATCCTGACCCGCGGACACTGCCTGCTGGTGGGTGTCCCGGGACTCGCCAAGACCCTGTTGATCTCAAGTCTGGCGCGCACCCTGGAACTGAGCTTCAATCGCGTTCAGTTCACCCCCGACCTGATGCCCTCGGACATCACCGGCACCGAGCTCCTGCACATCGATCCGGAGACCAGTGCGCGCTCGTTCCGCTTCGCCCCGGGGCCTCTCTTCTGCAATGTGCTGCTGGCGGACGAGATCAATCGCACACCCCCCAAGACCCAGGCGGCTCTGCTTGAGGCCATGGTGGAGGGACAAGTCTCCAGCGGTGGAGAAACCCACCACCTCCCCACGCCCTTCTTCGTGCTGGCCACCCAAAACCCCATCGAGCAGGAAGGCACCTACCCCCTGCCCGAAGCCCAGCTCGACCGCTTCATGTTCAAAGTTCAGGTGGACTATCCCAGCCTGGAAGAAGAACGCGAAATCCTGCGGCGCACCACCGCCAACGAAAGCAACGAGATCGACCATGTGCTCGATGCAGAAGAACTGCTCGGTCTGCAGAGAGCGATCCGTGAGATGCCCGTGGCGGACGAGGTCTTCGACTTTGTCCTGGCCCTGGCCCGAGGCACCCGTGTGCGTTCCGGCGATCCCCTGCCATTTGTCGAACAATACGTCACCTGGGGTGCAGGACCCCGGGCGGGTCAGAACCTGATCCTGGGAGCCAAGGCACACGCAGCGATTCACGGCCGCAACCATGTGGCCAGCGAAGACGTGCGAGCGGTAGCCCACCCTGTCCTGCGGCACCGCATCGTGACAAGCTTCGCGGCCCAGGCGGAAGGCATTACCTCGGACATGATCGTCGACCGCCTGCTGGAAGAGGTCCAGCTTGGGGCGGGAGTTGGTGTCGGCCTGCCCGGTCTCAAGGCCGACAACTAAGCACTGCCCATGGCCCATTCCCTGGGAGTAATCGACCCGGCGGTGCTGGACCGCCTTTCCAACCTTGAATTCGTGGCCCGCAAGGCCGTGGAAGGATTCATGGCGGGACATCACCGCACCCCCCATCGGGGGAGTTCGGTGGATTTCGCTCAACACCGACCCTATGCCGCCGGCGATGAACTACGCAAGATCGATTGGAAGGTTTTTGCCCGCTCAGATCGTCTGGTAGTGAAAGAATATGTGGAAGAGACCAACCTCTCCCTCAACCTGCTGCTCGACGCATCGGAATCCATGGGCTACGGATCCCTGGACTGGAACAAGCTCGACTACGCGCGCTGGTGCGCCGCCAGTTTGGCGCACCTTGTTCTAGGACAACGGGACACAGTGGGCCTGGTGGTCTTCGACGAGGACTGGCGCGCCAAGGTGCCTCCCGGAAATGGCGCCCGCCAGGAGGTGGCGGTCTTTGGAGTGCTTGCCGATGCCCAGCCCACAGGCAAGACCGCCGTTGGCGGTGCCCTCAATCGCCTGGGACCGCGTCTCAAACAACGGGGCATCACCGCGATCTTCAGCGACTTCTTCGAAGACCTGGACACGATCATCGATGGCATCAAGCGCCTCCTGCACGAAGGCCACGAGCCAATCCTCTTCCAAATCCTTGACCCCGAGGAGTTGGAGTTCAGCTTCGACCATCTGGTAAAACTCGAAGGCCTGGAAGACGCGGGCAAGCGCAAGATCGATCCGCGTGCGATCCGCGAGGCCTACATCGAGGAGATCACCCGGCACAACCGAGAACTTGCCAGGGCCACCGCCGCATTGAATGTGGACTGCATTCTTGCACGCACGGATGAGCCCCTGGATGCGGTCATCAGCACGTACTTGACCCACCGCGCCGCCCGCGCCCGGGGGGGAGGACAGGGGACATGATCGAGGGCTTCCTCAACCCGGCCCTGGCCCTGGGAGCTGCTCTCGCAGCGGTGCCCCTGATCATTCACCTGCTCAATCGCCAGCGCTTCAGACCCGCACCCTGGGGTGCCATGCGCTTCGTGCTGGCGGCCCACCGACGCACCCGCCGACGGGTGCAATTGGAAAACCTGTTGCTGCTGCTGCTGCGTATGGGAGCGGTTGCTCTCCTGGCTTTCGCCATAGCACGGCCTTTTGTACGCGGAGCCAGCGGCCTGGGGCAGTTGACCGAGCACACCAGGGATGTGGTCCTGATCCTGGACGGTTCTGCCTCTACTGGTTTGCGCCGGGGTGCGGGCAACACCTTCGATCTCTTGCGCGAAGGCGCCCTGGCTCTGGCGGCCGAGTTGGACGGCAGCGACGGAGACCGACTGTATGTGATCCTGGCCGGTTCAGAGCCGCGCCTGGTCTCATGGCCCAGCCCTGAAAAAGCTCTGCTTGTACTGCCCACACTGGGCCAATCCAACGGTCTGCAGACCACACCCACCGACGAACGCGCGAATCTGTCAGGCGCTCTGGACGAAGCCCTTCGGTTGGTCCGGGAGAACCCTGGCGAGAGCGGCATCAGCACCATGGAGGTGCACCTTTACTGCGACAGCCAGCGAGACCTCTTCCTGCGCCCGGATTCAGATAGCTTGAGGCCGGCCCTGGCCGAAACCCTCAGCGCCCTGGGAGAACTCGGCGTCTCGGTGCTGGTACAGGACCTGACCGATGGGAACCTGCAACCGGACAACTGCACGGTAGAAGGTATCTCTCTGTTGGGCGATCAGGCGCAAACCAATACGGCCACCGAGATCATCGTGCACCTGCGCAGCTACTCCAGCAAGCCCCGGGCCCAGCTACGGGTGGCCCTCAGCGTAGACGGCAACCGCCTGCCCTCGCAGCGGATCAACCTGCCAGCTGGAGGTCACTTCGAAGCTCGCTTCCCATTCACCTTTACCGAAGGCGGGGCCCACACCCTGGTGGCGGAACTCGACGGAGACCAATTCGCCTTGGACGATCTACGTCACAGCGTGATCATCCTGCCACCCCCCACGCGGGTCTTGGTGATCAACGGTTCCCCCAGCGATGACCTGCTGGAAGACGAGGCGGGTTTCTTGATACTGGCCCTGGAAGCCCCACGGGGAGACGGCCGTCCGAGTCCCTTCGAAGTGGATGAAGTCAGCGCCGGCGCCTTTGCCGCGGGCGATACCAATCTGGCGGACTTCGATGTGATCTGGCTGGCGGATGTGGGCACGATCTCAAGCGCCACGGTCAGTGCCCTGGAAAAGCGCGTGGGCGAGGGCGCCAGCCTGGTGATCAGTTGTGGCGAGCGGATGGCAGACTTGGAGAGTCTGCGCCAGCGTATGTTCCGCTCGGACGGCAGCGGGCTCTTGCCCGCAGAGCCGATCCGCCGGGTTTCCAGCCCACGCAGAGAGAGCTACTACCGGGTCAAGGAGTTCGACGCCACAAGTCCAATCCTGGAGTTCTTCGCCAGCGAGCGTCACCGACGCCTTCTAACCGAGATTCCCATCGATGACTTTCTCGGTGTGCGCCCCCTGGGAGATGCACGGGTACTGGCCAGTCTTGATGATGATGCCAACAGTCCCCTGCTGATCGAGCGCCCCTGGGCTGCGGGACGCACCTTTCTTTGGACCACTACCATCGGTCGCGCTTGGACTCCGCTGCCCCAGTTGGCTCCAGCAATGGTGCCCCTGGTGGTGGAATGGGTGCGCTATGCAGGACGACGAGACGCGACGGAACTCTCCGCATTGCCAGGAGAGTCGCCCCTCTTGAAGACCACGGAGTTCCCGCGCCAGCCCATTCTCATGCGACCGGATGGCACAACCCGCACCCTGGCAGGCGAACCCACTCCAACCCCGGCCGGACAGTTCATCCTGCCACGACCCGCTGGCAACGACACCCAACGGGTGGGTCTCTACACCGTGAGGACGACAGACAGTCCACCAATTCCCTTCGCTATCACCGTTGACCCCGCCGAATCAGATCTTGCGCGCCTCAGTGCCCAACGGCTTGGAAGTCTGCACCCGAATCTGACCAGCGCGTCGCCCCGCAATGATTCCACGAACACGGGTACGACCGGCGAGGACAGGGAAGGTGAGCTCTGGCGTCTGGTGGCCTGGTTCTGCCTGCTGTTCCTGGTATGCGAGTCCCTTTGGGGAGCGCGCCTTGGTCGCCGCCGAGGGGGACGGGCATGATGGCCCTCTTGCCAGCGCCTCAAATCGGCGAGTCCCTGGACACCAGCTGGCGTCTCTTGGAGCTGCCCGCCGGTTGGGTTGTGGCCCTGATCATCCTGCCCATCTCTCTGGGAATTGCGCTTGCCGCCTACCGCTCCGAACGTCTGGGGACAGGGATGCGTGCGCTCCTGGTGGGCTTGCGTTGGTTGGCTCTCCTGGGACTCTTGACAATCTTGGCGCGACCTGTGGAAGTTCGCTCCCAGGAGCGAGTTTCCCGGGCCGAAATCCTGATTCTGGCGGACGACTCCGCCAGTATGAGTCGCCGTGACGCCTACTCGGGTGACGCCCAGGCCAGCGCGGCTTTGATGGGTATCCTGGGGGCCGACCCGGGAGAATTCACACGGGCAGAGATCACCACCAACCTGCTGCAGGGACAACTCACCGAACACCTTGAGCAACGGGGCTACGACACCCGCCTGATGCGCTTCGCCCAACGAGCCGAGCCCCTGGCGGACAGCACCAACCTCACGGGCCGTGGTTCTGCGACCCACCTTGGGGACGCCCTGACCAGCGCCCTGGCCCGGGCCCGGGGTCGGCATGTAACCGGCATGATTGTGCTCAGCGATGGACGCTCAAACGGCGGCCTGGCGACCCTCGACGCGGCTCAAGAAGCTCGCCTGGCCGGCATCCCCGTACACACCATCGTGATCGGAGACACACGCCCCGAGCGCAACCTGCTCCTTGAACTGGTGGAGGTGCCGAGTTCGGTGCTGGAAGAGGACGAGATCGGCATCACAGTGCGCGTACGCGGTCGCGGCGTGATGGGAACCGAGTCGATCGAAGTGGTACTCGAAGAAGTCAGCGCCTCGGGCATTGGACGCACCCTCGATCAAGCGCGCATTCAAGTCAACAGCGAGGGCCAGCGAGTCACCCTGATCGCCGAGGGTCAGCGCACGGGTTCGGGCAACAACGAACGACGCTTCCGAATCAGCGTCCCGCCCCTGTCCGAGGAGCGCATGGTAGACGACAATCAGGTCAGCGCCACCGTGCGCATCAATCCAGAGCGCATTCGGGTGTTGTATGTGGATGGCTACCCGCGCTGGGAGTACCGCCAATTGAAGGACATGCTCCTGCGTGCGGATGAACGCATCGAAGCCCAGTTGTTCTTGCTCTCGGCCACGCCGGATTTCCCCCAGGAGGCGACGCGCGGCCTGGATCGCTTGACCCGGGTCCCAACTGAGCGTCAGGCCCTGCTCGATGCCTACGACGTGATCATCCTGGGGGACCTGAACCCCTGGGCGATTTCCACCAACCCGGCCCTGGGCCAGGAGTTCGTAGCCAGCCTGACCGACTTCGTGGAAGAGGGGGGAGGCCTGTGCGTGATCGCCGGTGAATACGACATGCCCAAGGCGGTGGCGGGTACGGAGTTTGCCCAGCTGCTGCCCGTGGTGCTCGACCCGACCGGTTCCCTGGCTTTCGAAGTGGACGCCAGCGTGGAAAAGTGGCCGACCCTGGAGCAGCCCGCCAACCCTCACCAAATCGTGCGCCTGCATCAGGACCCACAGATCAATCAGCAACTCTGGGAAGGACCCGATGGCCTGCGCGGATTCTATTGGCACTTCCCGGTGCGCGGCCCCAAGCCCGGAGCCCAGGTTCTCCTGCGACACCCCAGCGCCTCCCTTTCCGGCAGTGGTGAACGGGACCCCTTGCTGGTGGCGGGTTATCACCCGGCGGGCCGCTCCCTCTTCTTGGGACTGGACTCAACCCACCGCTGGCAGTTCCGCTACGAGCACCGCTACCACGAACGCTTCTGGCGCAATGTGATTCGCTGGTTGGCCATCGGTCGCCTGAAGGGTGGCGATCGACGCTTTCAACTGGACTCCCTGGAACCCGAGTACGGTCTTGATGAACGCGTGACCCTGGAGGCGAGAATTCAGGACGAGGACTTCCGACCCCTGGAAGCGGAAAGCCAGGAGGTCCATCTGGAGGATCCCGATGGTCGCCGTAGCACGATTCTGCTCAAGGCTGATCCGACCCGACCTGGTGTCTTCCGCGCCAGCCAGGACGCGGGCCGCGCGGGCAACTGGCGCGCCTGGATCGAACAGCAGGGAAAACATCTCGCCAGCACCCAATACGATGTGGTCCTGCCAAGCCGCGAGAACAGCAATCCCACCCCCGACGCCCCCAGCATGCTGGCCCTGGCCCAACGCACGGAAGGAGTGGCGGTCACTCCAGGTGACCTGAGCCCCCTGCTGGCCGCCCTGCCTGGCGGCCAGGAGCGCCGGGAGCCAATCTCCAAGGAATTGGACGATGCCTGGGACCGCTGGAGCACCCTGCTGGGGGTCCTGGCCCTCTTGACCCTTGAGTGGATCCTGCGCAAGCGCCATGAGTTGATCTGAGGCGATGCCCGACTGAACACAGGTGTCGCGCCGCGGCTCCTGCCCAACAACACGAATACCCATGCTTCCACGTCATAGCATCCGTCCCTGGTCACACCTTGGGATCGCAGCCTTGCTGCTGTTGCTGCCCCCTGCCCTGACCCAGGGCTTGGGGGAGAAGGACATGGAAAATGCCTTTCACCTGTACGACACGCAGATGGCCAGGGCCCTGGCAGAAAAGGTGCAAGAGCACTTTGCCGCCGCACGCTACAGCGAAGGGCTGGCGGAAATGCAACGCCTGAGGGAGGAGCACCCCAAGGCGATTCTCAAGTTCAAAGGGCCTCCCCCCAGCCGCACCAGCAAGCAGCACACAGAGGGCATGCTGCGCTACGTGGGAGTCGATCGCTGGGCCCTCCAGATGCTGAGCACAGCACCTCCCGAAGCAGTGGGCCTCTACCGTCAACGCCATCAGGCCGCGGCCCAGCGCGCCCTGGTACGCGCACTGGAATTAGCGGCCCGTGGAGAGCACGAAGCTCTCGTGCAACTGGCGCGCCGTTGGCCCCTGACCCAGGCCGCCGCCCGGGCCTGGTTGGCAGTAGGCGATGTGGAGTACGAGGCCGGGCGCCCCGGACTGGCGCGAGCCGCCTGGAACCGGACAGCGCGCTCCCTCGATCCCAATCAAACATCAACTGACCTGCCAACCGAGGCCAGGCAACGGACAGGGGAGGATCCCATCTGGGCAGCCCTCGACCGCCGGCTGAGCCGCTGGAATCCCGACTCGACCGTACCGACCCAGCGCGGGCTCTCGGCCATAAACGGAAAGCCCTTCGTGGGCCGCGCCTTTGGCAATGAACCCGAAGGCTGGCCCAACCGACTGCCCTTGCCCAAAAATCCATTCCATCCCAGCCGCGAAGGACGCCTGAGGTTCTTCCCCATTCGCGTTGAAAACCGTCTCCTGGTCAGCACCAGTCGCGAACTGTTCTGCCTGCATGCGGAAACCGGCGACCTCGAGTGGCGCAGCGGCCGCGACCCTCTGGTGGAACAATTGCCCGGATGGAATGAGATCGAATCGAACAGCTATTCCAACCGGCGCTTCAGTGAGGCGGTGGACAACCGCGAACGCATCGTCTCCCCCGCCGCCAGCCAGACCACCGTGGTCAGTACCTTCCAGTTGCCCTTCGAAGTGGAACCGGAACAGGACTACAACGATCTTGAGATCATCCAGGTGCTGCCCGAAAGACGGCTGGCAGCTTTTGATCTGGAGACCGGCGAGCGCATTTGGGATCACTTTCCTCACGGAAACTGGGATGGAGATTCTGGCAGCTATGCAGAACGCTTCACTATCGCCAGCCCGCCCCTGGTGGTGGGTTCCCATGTGATCGTGCAGTGCGTCCGGACCCGTGGTCGCATTGAACTCAACGTGGCCTGCTACGACCTTGAAGATGGGCATCTGGTTTGGAAAACGCCACTGATCACAGGACAACGCGAGCTGAACATGTTCGGCCGCGCTCTCAAGGAATTCGTCGCGCCACCAGTGGTGCATGCGGATGGCCGCCTGTATGTACAGACCCAGTTGGGAATCCTCGCGGCCCTGGACCTTTTCAGCGGTACACCACTCTGGGTAACCTCCTATGACCAGGTGGAAATGACCTCTGGCCGCTGGCAACAGGGAGGCCGCATGAGTACGGTCTGGCGCAATGTACCTCCTGTCCTGAGCGAAGGCCTGCTGCTTGCGACTCCCCTCGACAGTCCCGATCTGATCTGCCTGGACTTGAAGAGCGGAGAGCCGAAATGGAAGGTCTCCAACGCCATCCTGTGCCTGGGGGTCGACTCCCTCAGGGGCAAGGGTGTGCTCGATCATCTGGTGGGGATCAGCAACCGGCGGGTAATCCTTGGGGGGCGTCGGGTGGCGGCCTTTGAAACTCCCGCAGGAGGCTTGGGAATGCGCGCCCCCCGGCGGCTTGCCTGGGCGTTTCCTGCGGGAACCTCCCAGCCCCTGGGTGCGGTGGTTGCACAGCCCTTGATCACAGGCTCGACAATTCTGATTCCCGACACCCGAGAACTGGTGGAACTCGACGCCCGCACGGGCCGCCGCACGGGCATCCTGCAATGGCTGCACGATGGCAATCTGCTGGTAGAGGAAGGGGTCTTCTTCATCACGGACGCCCGGGGTGTGCAGGGGTACTTCGAATGGAACGACCTTCTCAGCCGCGCTCGCAAGGCGGTCATGGATGACACCGAGCGAGCCCTGCCGCGCATCCGCCTGGTTCAGTTGCTGGTGGGTCGCGCCGAATCCATCATCACGAGTCGTCAAGACGCCCGGGACTTGATCGAAGCGGATCGCTGTCTGACCGAAGCAGAAGAGGTCTTCAGCCCCATCGAATTGACAGGCACCCAGAACAGAGAGGCCCAGGGGGAGCTCTTCAACCTCTACCTCACGCGCGCCCATCTGGCCCGGGCAGCCATGGACATGAGCAGGGCGCAGCTGGCTTTACGCCAGGCCCTGGAGATTGCGCCAGACGCGGAACTCGCAGCCTCGACGCGTCTGCACCTGCAGGAAATCCTACGAGGCCGCGATGAGGACCTGCGGGCAACGATCCTGACCGAGATGCTGGCCGCCAACCCGGAAGAACAAATGCTCTGCGCGGTGCTCAACGAACGACCCGCTGACCCCCTCTGGACCCAACGCCTGCAGCCCCTGCAGACCATGCCCGCCGATCAGACCAGCCGTGAACGGGCCATGGTTTCAGTGGCCATGTTTGTGCATTCAGAGCGGGTGCGCGTACTGCTCAGTCAGGCCATCCCCAAGAACCAGAGTCGGGCCCAGGCGGAACTCTATGCTGTCCTCCAGGAGCGGGTCGACGAGCCCTTCTCTATAGGGCTTGAAGAACGCCCAGGACCGCGCATCACGCACGCCTGGCAATGGGCCCGCACCCTGCTTCAAGAGGGATTGAAGCAGCACAGCTGGATGTTGGACCCGGCAATTGAAAACGAGGCCCAAGCTGAATTGGCGATCGCGCTACTCAACCCCGACTTCGACCAACTGGACAGCATCCCCCAGCGCTGGCCCTACACCCAAGCGGCCATCACCGCCCGTGACCTGCACTTTGAGTACGCAATCAACAACGGCAATCTGGCCATGGCAGCCAGCTTCTGCCTGACACCCCTGCCCGATGGCTGGCGTGTGCCAGATCTCAGCGACGAGATGCTGTCCCAGATACTGCGTCTCAGCAAACTGGTGACAGAGCTTGGGAACACAGAGTTCCCGGCTGGACTCATGGCTCGACTTGCCAAGGAAAGTCCACAGCGTGAGTTGCTCGACCTGGAGGGCCAGCCCAGCACGATCGAAGAAATCGCCAGTGCCCTGGCGTCAAAGCGCAAGCCCCAAGTCGTCCCGCCCGCACCCCAACTGAATTCGCCCATGACCATGCGTGCGATGACTAAAGACAGCGCGGTCGAGATTGCCCGGGTGCAGGGCTCCAGCGAAACCAAGGCCACGCTGGTACTGGCCCGTTCAACTCAAGTCGCAGGCTACCGAGACGGACCCGATCCCCTTTGGACCCGGGAAATTCTGGGACGCTCGCGCATTTCCCGTGAACCAAAGCGTAGCGCGGCAAACGGGAACTTGTTGCACCTAGCCCTGCCTCAGCGGATCGAGACCATCAACGTGCACACAGGTGAGATCCTCTGGACCACACCGCCCAGCATGGACAGCTACTCGTCGGTGCAGACGTCGAGCGGGCTGGTGATCGCCAGCGCCGACAGGGGATTCACCCAAAATGTCTTCGCTCTCGAAGCACAAACCGGAGTAGAGCTCTGGCGCTGGCGCAAACAGCGCATGTCCCGCACTCCCCCCACCATCAGCGATGACCACGTGATCATCTGGCCCGAGGGTCGTGGTCGGGCGTTGGTCCTTGATCTCTTCAGCGGTCGTGAGAGCGCGTCCTTCCTGGTGCCCCGCACGCACGCCGCCGAGTTGGATGCTGCCTTCATTCGAGATGGGATTCTGATCATGGTACCCCTCTCGCGCCTGGGCACCCCCCGAGACAACCACCTCATGGCAATTGACTTGTCAAACGGCAAGCAGATCTGGCAGATCAACCTTTCCACCCCGGAAAACGAGTCCGAAGCGGTCAACGTACTGCACTCCAAGGGGCGCACCTGGTTGGTCCTGGTCCAGCGCAAGAACGGCAACAGCCAAAGCAGGATCTGTGAGCTCTTTTGGGACCGGGGTCTGCTCGATCGCAGCCCAGTAGCGCGCATCCCCGCCCGAGGAGAACTGGTGGGCATCCAACGCCAGGACACACTGCACCTTGAGCAGCCTTTGGTGCTGGTGGCCGACACCACCCTGCGCCGGATCATCGCCATCGACCTGGAAGTCGGTCGCCGATGGAGTTCCCAGCTCCCGGGAGAACTGCTGACGGTTCGCGGCACAAGGACCATGCCCCCAATCTGGGGCCAGAGCAGAGTGGCCTTGGTGCTGTCGCGCATGAGCCCAGATCCCCGCAGTGGACCCCAGCCAGTACTCGTGCAACTGGATCGCAGAACGGGCCGTATGCTTGACCGTCAGGACATGGATCGCAAACCCCAGGGCACCCAAGCTCGCTCTTCAGCAGTACCCTTTGATGGTGGGCTGTGGTTTTGTCTGGACCAACGCTCGGAGTACTACCGATGAAAGCAGCTCCCATCTACGGCCTGGCCTTCCTGATCAGTCTGACACTTGGAGCGCTCTCGTCTTCAGCAGCCCAGGATCAACCCCAGAGGCCCGCACCCAAGCGGCCTCTGGTGGAGATTACCCCAGAGCAAGAGGCCGCCGTGGAACGTGGCCTCGCCTGGTTGGCTGCGCGCCAAGGCAGCGACGGTTCCTGGAGCGCCGAGGTAGGCTACAAACTCAACTCCGGATACCGCGCCACGGCTGTGGGCCGCGGACACGTGGGAGTCACTTCTCTGGCGGGCATGGCCTTCCTGGCGGGGGGGCACATCCCCGGCCGAGGCAAACATGGTCAGGTGATCGAGCGCTGCCTGAACTTTGTGCTCACCTGTGTGCAAGAGGACGGCTATGTGACCCACGCGGGCACGCGCATGTACAGCCATGCCTTTGCCGCCTTGTTCCTGGCGGAAATCTACGGCATGACCCACCGCCAGGACGTACGCGCCAAGCTACAGACGGCAGTGGACTTCATCGTGCGCAGTCAGAATGGCCAAGGGGGCTGGCGCTATGTTCCCCTGGCAAGAGAATCGGACATGTCCATCGTGGTCTGTCAGGTACTGGCCCTGCGCGCTGCTCGCAACATCGGCATCCGCGTTCCGCGTAACACAATCGACCGCGCGCTGGCCTATGTGGTGGAATCCGCAGTCACGGACCAGCGCGGCAGTTCCCGCAGTCGAGCTGACCTGGGCACCTTTCATTACCAGGTGGAAAGCCACAGCCGCTCGAGCTTTCCCCTCACCGCCGCAGGAGTCACGGCCCTGCACGGCCTGGGTATCTACTCCGACGACCTGATCCTGCGGGGCATCGAATTCCTGGAAGCGGAAGAGGACATGTTCAACGCGCGCTATGGAACCCGCGGCCACTATTTCTATTGGTACGGTCACTACTATGGAGTGCAAGCCATGTACACCGTGGGCGGCGACCGCTGGCAACGCTACTTCACCAAGCTAAGAGCGCATCTGCTGCGCATGCAGACTCCGGATGGGTCCTGGCCCAACGAGGTGGGCCCCGGCTCGGTTTTTGGAACCGCCATGGGTTGCCTGATCCTCGAAATCCCCTACTCCTTCTTGCCGATTTTCCAGCGCTGATCCAATGCCAACGACTCAATCGGATTCAGGCCAGACCAAAGGCCAACTGGCCACGCCCAGGCTGGATCAAGCCCTGGGTCGCCTGCGGGTTGGCCTGCGCGGCCTGCTCCTGCAGCATGGTCTGGGAACTGTATTGTTGGCCGCCGGGTTCTGGCTGGCATTCGCATACCTCGCCGACCGCAGCCTGCACCTGCCTGTGGCTCTGCGTGTATTGAACGGAGTGCTGCTGCTGGCACTGCCGCTCTTCGTCTTGCGCCGCGAAGTTCTTTTACGCCTGAAGCAACTGCCCGATGGCGCCGGTCTGGCGGTTCTGCTGGAGCGAGATCTTGAAGGCGCCGAGGATCGCTTGGTCAGCGCACTCGGGTTGCGCACGATTTCTCTCAAGGACCCCGCCCGGCCCTTGGTGGAAGCCCTGGTGCTTGAAGCGGAGGAACTGGCCACGACTCTCGACAGCAAACGCGTTCTGGATGCCAGGGGACCGCGCAAACGGCTGGGTCTGGGTTTGCTCAGCGCGGCTCTAGCTAGTGCCCTGCTCCTGAGCGACCCCGCCCTGGGCGCGATCTTCGTGCGTCGAGCCATGGGCCAGGACGTGGCCTGGCCTCGACGAACCAACCTCAACGTACAGCTCTCTTTGCCCTCGGGAGTCGAGGCCATGGAAACCAGTCCTGGCCATCTGCATGCGCGCATCGCCCGAGGAAGTGATGTGACCTTGATGGTCAGCATCAAGGGTCAGATCCCAGACGAGATCGTGCTGCACTTCGGCGATGGCAGTCGCAGCGTAGTCCACACAGCAGGCGCCACCAGCGTACGCCCCAGCCTGCGCAATGTGCAGGCTTCACAGGAGGTCTGGGTCATCGGCGGCGACGACGACCGGGGCCTGCCGCGCATTCACCTCGAAGTCCTGGAACCCCCTGACATCAGCGAGTTGGCCTTCATCGTCACCCCTCCAGGCTATACGGGCCTGCAGCGCACGGTGGTGCGTGGCACAGAGGTGCGCGCCCTGGTAGGCAGCCGAATCGACGTGTTGATTCGCCCGGATCCCCCGGAAGCCACGGGCGTCCTCAGGGTACTGGGAGAGGAAGGCACGATCGAACTCGTACCGCGCCCGTGGAGCCTCCCCGGCGGCCCCCAAGAGGGCACGGCCCTGGGTTGCAGCCTGAATGTGGATGTGGAGCGCTACTTCCAAGTGGAGCTTGTGGACCAGCAAGGCTTGAGCAATCCTGACCCCGGGACCTATGCCCTGCAGGTGATCGCTGACCGAGAGCCAGAGGTGATCCTGCTGGCCCCTGCGAGCAACGAGTGGTCCGTTGTAAAGGGCGGCGCAATCCCCCTGCGTGTGCGCGCCGAGGATGACTTCCGCATTGACCGCCTGGCCTTTGATGTGCGCAACTCCCAAGATCTGGAAACAGCCCTGCTCGAAGCAGAGCTGGCATTTGAAGAGACCCCACCCCTGGAGGGCGGTTTCATGGGCAACGGACATCTGGTTCTGGCGCACGAGTTGATTGAGCTCAATCAGATCGCCGGAGCTGACGTGGAACCCGGTTGGAATGCGATCTTGCAAGTGATCGCTCGGGACTCACACCCCTCCCCCGACCATCAGGCAATGAGCCCACCCGTGCGCCTGCGCTGCGTCAGCGGCGATGATTTTCTGCGCAAGGTCAAGGATGGCCTCGCTCGGGCCGGAGAAGATGCCGGACGCCTGCTGCAGGAAACCCAGGACCTGCGCACGCGCGCATCCCAATTGAAGAGCGCCCTGGAAACCGGCGAGGTAGCCACGGATCGCGAACTGGGCAGCCTGCTGCACTCAACCCGTCGCCTGCAGGGAGACACCCGGAGCTTGGGGCGAGATCTCTCGGGCCTGGCCGAAGGCCTGACCTACAACCGACTGGACGAGCGAGCTGGCCCTCTGCTGGACGCCCTGCACCGGGCCCTGGGAACCCACGCGGCACGCACTTTTGCCCCCGCTCCCTGGCGCGAAGTGGCAGCCCAACTCAGCGCGGGTCGCTTGGGCACCCCGGAACTCGCGGGAGAGATGATCGCCCTGGTGGAACTCGCCCTCTCGGTCAGCGAAGGCTCTGGCAAAGACGCATCCGAAGCCCTGACCGGTGCCCGCACGGCCAACAGCGCGGCCAGCGCCGGGCCCCACCTCTTGAACACCGTGGCTGCCCTGGACCTCTCCCTGGCGGCCCTCGATGCCCTGAGCACACGTTTGGGAGAATGGGACAACTTTCAGAGCGTGCTTACGTTGACGAAGGACCTGCTCAACCGACAAAAGAACCTGACCGAGCGTACGAAGAAGTTTGCCGAGGGAAACAAATGAGGAACCTGAGAATCCAGCTGCGATCCATACCACGCACCCTGGCACGACTGGCCCCGATTTTAGGTGCCCTCCTGCTGCTCAGTCCAGGCCTGACGAGATCGCTCCAAGAGGGAACGCCCCAAGACGGTGGCATCTCCCGTGAGCAAGCGGCCCTGGCAGAAGAACAAGCCCTCATCCGCCGTCAACTGCGTCGCCTGCGGGAGACCATGAGCGCCCTGGCCGGTCGCTTGGAGTCCGAAGGCCGGGTGCATGCGGCGGGCCTGCTGCGGGATGCCCTCGAAGATCTGGATCAACGAGCCCAAGAGAGCAACGGACGCACCTTGGAGGAGTTGATCGATTCTTCCCGGGACGATCTCAGCGGTGGCCGCACCATGAGCGCCCTGGAACGGCAGCGTGCTGTAGAAGCGCGCTTGATGCGCCTGCTGGAAATCCTTCTGGACCGACGCTCCCTCGATACCCTTGAAGAAGAACTGGCCCGCCTGAAAGAAATCAAAGAGACCCTTCGGAAATTGAGTGACCAGGAAGCAGGCCTGCAGGAAAAGACCGCAGCCCTGCGTCAGGCATCCAAGACCCGCGAACACCTGTCCTTGGAAGCAGCCCTTGAACGGATCAGCCAGGAGCAGCGAGATCTCTTGCACCGTTCGGAAGAACTTGCCCACTCATCGGGGACCTTTGATCTGGAGCAGCTGCGCGCACGCCTGGCGGAGTTACTCGGCGATCAGGAACTGGCCGTGGGAGCCCTGTCCACCTGGTCCCCCGCTGATGCCCTGCGCCTGGAAGCCCTGCGCCCCGCTCTGGAAGCGGCCCGCTCCGCCGAAGAGCAGGCCATGAGCCTGCAGGAGAGCGCCGATTCCCTGACAGCCAGCGCCCAGGCCGATGATCTCGAAGCCAGCGCCGCTGCCCTGACAGAAGAATCCGCCCGAAAGGGACGCCAGGCCCAAGCCTCCGGTGACGAGTTGTTGCAGGAGGCCGCCAAGGCCCTCGCCGAGACAGCTGAACAGATGCGCGCCGCCAGCACCGAGGCGCAGAAGGCCGCTGCCAGGGCAGCCGCCCAGACCCAGGCACAACAACTCGCCGCGGCCGCAACCGAAGCGCGCAACGCAGCCCGCAAAGCACGCTCGGAAACTCTCCCCGCCGCAGAACAGCTCGCCACCGAAGAGACCACAACCGGGGCCGCCGCCAAGCGCATTGCTGAAGCCCTGCGCGAGGCGCAGAACTCCACCAGCCCCGAACGCAGCGCCGCGGAAACCGAGCGCGCCGCCCGCGGAGTAGACGAAGGCCTGCATGCCCAGTCGCGCATGGGCGATGCGATCAAGGCCAGCCAGGAAGAGGGCCAAGAACGCTCCGAGCGCCTGGCCAAGGACCTGGAACACACTGCCGCCAGCCCCACCCAACCTCAGATCAGCAAGGCCAGTGCCAGCCAAGCCGCCGAGGCCCTGCAACGCGGCGCGAAGGCCCAGCAGCAAGCCGCCCAAGCCGCGGGCTCCCAGTCGCAGGACGCCGCCAAGCAAGCAGCCCAGCAGGCAGAATCTGAACTGCGACAAGCCCTTGAGGCCCTCGATGAGGCCATAGCCCAGGCAGCAGAAGAAGACGGACGGCAGGACCAACGCAAGGCCCTGGCAGAAGAGCAGGCCTCCCTGGAAGAGGAACTGGCCGAAGCGGCCAAGAACACCGACAGCGCAAGCCTGGGAAAGAGTGCGCAGGAGGCAGTCCAAAGCGCAATCGAACAGGCCCGTAGCGCCATGCAGCAAGCAGCCGGGTCCCTGTCCAAACCTGGACAGGGCAAAGCGGCCGCCGAACAACAACGCGAAGCCATCGACGCATTGAACAAGGCCCAGAAGAGCGCGGGGGAAGGCACCCAACCTTCGAGCCCGGAGGGCCAACAGACCGCCGCCGATCTCGCGGCCGAACAGGAGCGCCTGCGCCAGGAGATGCTCGACCTCGCCCGTCGCAACCAAGAGCGCAACGAAGCGGCCTCCAACGAAGCCCTCGACAGCGCCGCAGAGAACGCCCAAGAGGCCAGCCAGTCCTTGAGTCAGGCCTCAGGTTCCCAGAGCCAAGGCTCCCCATCCGGAGGCCAGGAGGAACAGACACAACCCGAAGAATCTGGTGGCTTGGAACAGGCCGAAGAGCAGGAAGCGCGCACCCAGCAGGACCTGGAACAGGCCATGCGCGAACTTGAAGAGGAGGAGGAGCAGTACCAACGCCTGCGCCAGGAGGAGCTGCTCTTCCAAATCAAGTCGGAAGTGGAAGCCATGCGGACCTCCCACTCAGAACAAATGAAAGCCACCCTCTCTGCGGACGAAGCCCGAGCCGGCTCACGTAATGTCTCCCGTCGCACGCGCATCACCCTACGTTCGATTGCCCGAGAAGAAGACGCGGTGGGCGCACGAGCCAAAAAGGTAGCGGACGCCCTCGAAGAAGAAGGGGTACTGGTCTTCCACGAGATCATGCGCAACATCGAGAGCGATCTGACTCGCATCGTGCGCGACATGGGCGAGGGAGGCGGCTACCAATCGGGTGCTCACTTGCAGGCCTTGCAGAATGATGTGCTCCAATCCCTGGACTGGCTGGCAGGTGCTCTGAAGGACGAGATGGAGCGTCGCGAGCAGGAGCAACAGGAGCAACAGGAGCAGGAGGAGCAGGAACCAAGCGATGACACACCTCCCCTGGTGCCAGATGCGGCCGAATTGCGTCTGCTGAAGAAGCTCGAGGAAGATGTTCTCGAGCGTCTCACCCAGTTGCAGATGTTGCACCCTGAGCTCAAAGACCCCGATGCGGAGCTCGATCCCCTGCTACTTGAAGAGTTGACCCGTTTGGCCTACCAACACAGACGGGTTGGGGAACTTTTTGAGTACTTCCGGCGCCGTCTGGGCGTCCCGGATCCGGATTAGGCCACGAATAGCCGGGCATGCTATGCTAGATAAGTCTGGCCCGCCGATAAGATGAGATGACAGACCCTTTGGAGATCAAGACAATGAAGCTCACCTCCCAGTTCCTCACACACCGCAAGCTGTTCTGCATGATGCCCTGCATCGCGGTCAGCCTGCTGGTCCTCCCGGCCCTGGCCCAGGAAGGCGAACAGGCTCCCAAAGCGGACGACAAGCCGGTGGTGATCAACCCCTTCGCCGAACAGCCGGAGTCCGATGCGGAACGAATGATCCGCCTCTTCCAAGAGGTCGAGCAACGCATGAACCGCAGCACCCAGTTGCTCTTCGATGCCAGCAAGGGTGACGTGGCTGCGTTGGATCAAGTCCAGGCCTCCAACCTGGAGGACCTTGGCCAAACTGCGGACGCCAACCCCCGCGCCGCTATCTCAAGTCTGCTCAGCGCCTCCCAAGAAGAAGGCGCCCAGATTATTTCGGCCATCGACGAGATCCTGGAAATCGCCGCCAGAAACGGCGGCACATGAAGCGGCTCCATGAGCGGTGAGGGCAGTTCGTCCTCCGAAACCCCCGGCAGCACCCAGGCCCAATCCCAAGGGGAAAGCGGCCAGAAGAAAGATGGTGCGGAAGAACCCCGGGAAGGTGAAGAACAAGGCAAGCCTTCTGAACAACAGTCCGACCAAGGCCAGCCCAAGGGCAACCAGCCCGATCAACCCGGCGGCCGCAAGGATCGCGGCAAGGTCGCAGCAGAAGGCGGAAAGGAAGCGGCCCGCCGTCCTGGCAACGATGTGGAAATCTGGGGCAATCTGCCGATTCACCTGCGCGACATTTTCCGCGCCGAGGGACAGGGAGACATGCCCGCCCGTTACCGTGACTGGATCGACTCCTACTACCGCCGGCTGAACGAGCACGGCGATCACTAGGGCCTGGCTTAGATGCCGGGCGGCTTGAATGGCCCCAGCCGAGAATTCCCCAAGCCTGCCCCTTGGACCCTCTTGTGCAGATTCGCCTGGAAGAAGAACGGGACCGGAGCGCTGTGCATGCGGTCAACTATTCGGCCTTTGAAACGCGAGCCGAAGCAGACCTGGTCGACGTCCTACGGGAGCAGGCTGTGCCGCACATCTCACTCATTGCCGAGGACAAGGGAACGGTCATTGGTCACATCATGTTCTCGCCAGTTTCTCTCAGCGGCCATCCAAAGATCAGAGCCCTGGGCCTCGCTCCAATGGCGGTGACACCCAGGCGCCAACGCCAGGGAATCGGCACAGCCCTCGTTGAGGCCGGTTTGGAGCATTGCAAACGAGGGGAATTCGCGTTTGCAGTGGTCCTCGGCCACCCACGTTTCTATCCACGCTTTGGCTTCCGCCCAGCAGGGCAGTTTGGCATCGACAGCGAATACGAGGTCCCTTCCGAGGTATTCCTGGCCCTTGAGTTGGAGCCGGGAGCCCTCAAGGAGAAATCTGGGAAAGTGCGCTACCATGCAGCCTTCAACAATCTGTCCTAGCCCCATGCGCATCATGAACACAGCGAGTCCTGGTGAGTTCCTCACCCGCTGCACGGGCAGTCTCGGATTGCTGCTGCTGTTGCCATGCCTGGGTTGGAGTCAGCCCATGGAGGAGATTCTGGCAGAGCGAGGAATCCCCGCCCTGCCCCTGACTTGGGAAGTGAAGCTCCTCGCGCACCACTCCCAGGACCCGCCAGCAAAAGGAGAACAAAAAGCTCTTGCTGAAATCCGCGCATCGATCACGCGGGGTCTGGACTTTCTTGCAGCGCGACAGGCTCTGGTGCGCGATGGCTCCCTGCCTGTACCCCACGGGGAACAAGAGTCCCCCATCGGAGTCACGGCCCTGGGCGCCCTGGCCTACATGGCTGGCGGATCGACACCGACAAGGGGTCCCCATTCAGCGGAGTTGGTGCGCGCTCTTGAGTACCTCCTGACCCACCAGGCTCCGATCACGGAAGCCCATCCTGGCTGGATTAGCGCCGCCGAAGACCGTCAGTCAAGAGCCCATGGCCACGGACTGGCAACCCTGGCCCTTTCCCAGGCACACTCCCTGTCTCCGCGCAGTCCGCTTGGCAAGCGTATCGACCAAGCCCTCTCCGCCGCCGTGCGCCACATCGAGGTCATGCAGGGTCCGGACGGAGGCTGGTACTACGGTCCCGGCCGCACGGCAGAGCAGGAGGGTTCGGTGACGGTGTGTCTGGTGCAGGCCCTGCGCGGAGCGCGCAACGCGGGACTGCGCATCAAACCCAAGGTGATCGGCCATGCGATCGAGTACGTCAAGAGTCTGCAGGATGAGACCGGTGGCTTTCGCTACTCCAAGACCCATCCACAAACTTCGGTGGCATTGACCGCAGCTTGCCTCGCGACCCTGCATGCCACGGGCGTTTATGAGGGGCAGGCCATCGACCGGGGCTACGATTCGATCTGGCGTGAACTAGAAGCGCGCAAACTGGTGGACCCCACCCAAGCAGCTCGTAAGAGCCCGGCCTTCCCCTACTATGAAAGGCTCTATCTGGCCCAAGCCCTTTGGCAACACCCCGACCCAAAGCACTTCAGACGGTGGGCCAGGTTCGAGGTACGAAAGGTCCTCGCTGACCAACGCTCGGACGGAGGATGGCAAGATGTACGCGAAGATGGGCGCGGTGAGAAGGTCACCGGCCGTTACGGAATCACCTACGCCACCGCTGTGAACTGCCTCTTCCTGTCAGTGCCCGAAGGAATGCTGCCGATCTTTCGGCGTTGAACCAGTCCAACATTGGACTCAAGAGTCGAGGGCCGCGCGCAACTCCACATTGGCTTCGAAGATCGCAGACAAGAGCGCTCGCTTGTTCTCATCGGGAGGCTCCGGAGTCGGCAGGACCTGCATCCCACGCGGCAAGAAGGAAGGCTCCAGTTTCGAGGAGGGTCTATCCAGAGCCAGTTCCAGTTCCTCACGGGTCACCTCCAAGGTGCGCGAAAGCTTGCGCACCCGTTGCTCAAGCCGATCGACAACGCGACGGTTCTCGTCCAGCAACGCCTGCTGACCCCGCTGGCGTTCCCGCTGCAGAGCCGCAACGCCCACACGCACGACTTCAGCCTCCAAAGGCGATAGCCTGTCCGGATTACCGCCCCAGGCCCTGAAGAGGCGGGTCAAGCTGTTCTGCAAATCCTGGTCACCGGGGCCTTCCTGGCCCACTTCCTTAGTCAGGCGCTCTTGTTCCTCCACCAGCACCTGGCGGCGCTCGCGTAGATCGTGCTTGAGCCGTTCGAGAGCAGGGCCCGCCGCATCATCCATGGACCCGCTTGTGAGCTTGTCGCTGCCACCTGCACCCTGTTCAACAGAACTGCCCACCCCTTGCTCCTGCACCAACTGCACAAAGGCATTCCGTGCGGAACGGGAAAAAGCGTCCCCCAAATCAGAGGGATCCCCCAGGGTGCGTTCCAGCAAGGCCCGGTTGACCGCCTTTTCAATCAGGCTGGCCACGCGGCTCATGCTCACCGTACGCAGATTCTCCACGCCGCGCTCCCTGAGTTCGTCCAGAGTCGTATTGCGCGACCAGCGGCGAACGACCTCTGTTACCTCATTGCTGGGGAAAAGCTCCATCTACCCTCAACGCTAGAAAACCAAAGACGTCGATTCACGCTTCTCGTGAATCTTCTTGGTGAACGGCCCTGGCCCCTTGTGGGGCCCCTGTCCAAAGGCACAATAGAATCCGTGATTCTGTCCCCCGTCCCGTTCAGACGCGCCCGACCCTGGCTCCCGACCCTGATCGGCGTCTTCTTGACCCTCCCAGTCCTGGCTCAGACGGGAGAGGCAACCCATCTGGGTGCCTGGCTGCACACGATTTCCAATCTGGAGGGGCCGGTGGCTTTGGATTTCACACCCAGTGGTTCCCTTTGGGTGGTGGAGGCCGACGGCGGTCGTCTCTCCCTCTTTTCGAGCAGCGGCACTCCCAGCACGCGACTGGAATCCAAGACCCCTTGGCTGGCTCCCATGGGGGTGGCTGCAGACACGCGCCTGTATGTCAGCGACCCGGCCCGACGCCGGGTGATGGCGATCGGCGTAGAGACCTGGCGTGATGCGGATACGATTTTGCAGGGGCCCAAGGGCTTCTGCCAGCCTGGCGCACTGGACGCGCGCGAAGGACGATTGGTGGTGACCGACCCGCTCGGCGGTCGCGTAATTGTCTTGCACGGCAGCAAGCGATTGGAGTTGGGCGCGGGCCTCCTGAGCGAACCCACCGGGGCCTGCTTGGATGACGAGGGGGGAATCTGGATCAGCGATGCCGCCCGTGCCCGGGTAGAGCACTTTGATCCGGATGGCAACCATGCAGGAGGGTTTGGGGACTACGGCGCCTTTCGCGGTCTCCTGGCTGCGCCATCAGGCATCGCCTGGTGGAACCACAGGGTCTTTGTTGCCGACCGGGACAACCATCGCATCAGCGTGCACACCGAAGGGGGCGACCTGCTCTACACCGTAGGCATGCACGCGATCTGGCCCCGTGAGGGAGAAGGGCTCTTGCACTACCCCAGCGCTCTGGCGGTCTCCCAAGATGGCACGCGCATGGCAGTGGCGGAACCCCTGGATGGCCGGGTGCAGGTCTTTAGCCGCGCCATGGGCGCCGAGCCCACCATCGATCCCCTGCGCCGAACCACTCCCCAGGCCGCAGCCCACTATGGCCCGGCGATTCGCGCCGCTGGCAAGTGGATGTTGCTTGTGGAACCAGAAACCCAATCGGTGTTGCTGCACGACAGACGCCGGGAAGAAGCACCTATCGAACTGACCAGCTTTGGTCGCCGGGGACATGTCCTTGGGCGTTGGGCGCAGCCCTCTGGAATCTGGCTCGACATAGAAACACGCATGGCCTGGATCACAGACCCCAGCGCAGGGATCATGGACCAGGTTCTCCTGCGGATTGACCCCACAGCGCCCCTGAACCAGCACCTTGGAGCAGCCGCCTGGATTCGCCGGGTGGATCTGAGCGCCTTGGGTCACGAATTGGGAGGCGTCTCGGTCTTCCACGACCCGCGCCCAACGGCGATCTGTCGACGCGAGGACAAGACCTATGTGATCGACGAAGCCAATCGCTGCGTACTTGTGATCGATCAGACCGGAAACTGCATCAAGATGCTGGGCGCAGGGGTGTTGCTGAAACCCGTGGACCTGTGCTTTGACCCTGTGGGAACCCTCTGGGTCAGCGATGCCTGGCAGGGCCGCATTGTGGGGCTCGATCCGGTCAGTGGAAAGAGTCGCGGCAATCGAGGGCTGGGCGCCCTGCGGCGGCCCGATGGCATTTGCTCTGATGCAAAGGGACGCATCTTTGTCAGCGACCGGGCAGCGAACCGGGTGCTGCGTTTTGATTCCTACGGGGCCCTGGACCTCTCCATCGGCACTGAGGGTCTCGGCCCAGAAGGGCTGCTGGGACCACGCGGGGTGTCCATCGGTCAGAACGGCAACCTGACCGTGGTGGACCACAGCAACCACCGTTGCATGGTGTTCACCCCGGACGGAGAATTCGTACGGGCCTATGGGTCCAAGCTGCATGTGCGGCCCGCCATGAAACCTGAGGTCTACGACGAACAGGGGAAGAAGCGATGAGACACAGCACACGCATCTTGAGTGCATGCCTGGTGCTCAATTGCCTTTGGCTTGGGGCTTGCAGCGACAAGGAACAGGACCCCCAGGGACAAAGCCCCGCCGGGCAGACACCTACGGACAAGGCCCAGCGATCCCCCACCCTGAAAGCCAACGCCAACGCACAAGGATTCCAACTGGAACTGATCACCAGCCCCCACCCGATCCCCCTCAACAAGGACTTCTCCCTACGTTTCCGCCTGCTCGACGCAAGCGGCCAGCCCTTGGACGATTCCCTCGAGCACATTACGTTGGACGCGGACATGCCTGAACACGGTCACGGCATGAAGGTGGCCCCGGTGCTCAGTCAAGACAAGGGCTGGATCGAAGCCACGCCGCTCTTGTTTCATATGCCGGGAATCTGGGAGATCTATGTGGACCACACCCAAGGCCATGTGACCGAACGCGCGCAACTTTCTTTCAGGGTTTTCTAGATCCCATGAGCGTCGCTCTTCGTTGCTGGCTCTCCCTGGCCCTTGGATTGGGCATCGGACTCTTCTTGATCTCCTGCGGGCCTGGCAATGAACCGAAGCAGGCCCAAGCCTGGCCACTGGAACTGTTGCGCCACCTTGGTCCGCTGGCCCCGCTTCCGCCCGACCCCACCAACCGAGTCGCGGATGATCCCGCCGCGGCCCACTACGGACAGTGGTTGTTTTTCGACAAACGCCTTTCGGGAGACGGCAAGGTCTCCTGCTCCACCTGCCACGACCCGGACCACGGATTCTCGGATTCGCGCTCCATCGCCCTGGGCCGTAGCCTTGGAGAACGCCACGCACCTACGGTGATCGGAGCGGCCTACCAGCGCTGGCTCGGCTGGGGCGGACGAGCAGACAGTCTCTGGATGCAGGCCCTGGGTCCCATGGAAAACGTGGTGGAGATGGCCGGGGACAGAAACGCCATCGCAGCTCTGGTCCGCCAGGATCCGGACCTCCGACGGGCTCACCAGGATGCCTTCGGCGAACTGCCCGAAGATGTGGACGCCCTCTTCGTTCAGCTGGGCAAGGCCATCGCCGCATACGAACGTCTGTTGATACGGAAAGGCTCGCCTTTCGACCGCTGGGTCCGCGCGACCCTCGATCTGCCCGATGGCGACCCTGAGGCCATGAACGCTAAGCAACTGAGGGGGCTACGCCTTTTCCTGGGCCCCGGACGCTGCACCCTCTGCCACCTGGGTCCCACCTTCAGCGATCTGGAATTTCACAACAACCAGCTCCCCGCTCATGCGGAGGGACCCCGGGATGATCCAGGTCGCTACCGCGGCGCGGAGCTGGTGCAAACGAGTCCCTTCAACGCAGCAGGCCCCCACAGCGATGCCCCCAATGGCGAAGCCGCGCAGCGGGTCCGCGCCCTGGTACAGACCTCCGAGTCCTATGGCGAGTTCCGCACCCCGACCCTGCGCAATCTCGCGCGCCGAACTCCTTACGGGCACCAAGGCCAATTTCCCGACCTGTCAAGCGTTTTGAAGTTCTACAACACCCTCGAAGACCAGGATCTGCGCAGCCACCATCAGGAACAATTGCTGCGGCCCCTGCGTCTAGATCAGGCGTCCCTGGATGCCCTGGAAGCCTTTCTCCTGGCCCTTGAGGGGGCCGATCTGCCAGAGGAGCTGACCCGGGCCCCCACTGCACCGTTCCGAGATCAAGACCACTGAGCCTCCCGTGGGCTCGATGACCTCAGCCGCCGTGCCCCAAGGATGCTCCCTGGACATGATCTAGACCCCTTGCCAGCAGCGAGGGGGATAGACTTGACCCTGACGATTCACCCAAACCCTGCCCTTCCCCATGAAAAGCCTGCTTCTGACCTCTTGCGCGCTCCTGCTTTCCACCGGCGCGATTGCCCTGCACGATGATGATCCCAAGATCCTGAGTCGCAAGGTCCCGGTGCGGGGCCCCATCTGGCGCAACAGCCCCAGCCTCTCCCCGAGCGGAGGCAACTCAACTGCAAACATGCCCGGCGCAGGCTTTGATTCCCAAGGGGTGACCTTGCAAGCCTGGTTTCCTCTGAACCAAATCGACAACGCAAGCTCAGGCAACGACTGCTGGGGTTACACCAGTCCCAGCGGACGCGAGTACGGAATCATGGGCACCTCCAGCGGCACCGCCTTCTTCGAGGTCACCAACCCCGCCGCCACCCAACTGATCGACTGGGTCGACGGCAACGACAGCCTCTGGCGCGACATCAAGGTCTACGGCGACATGGCCTACTCGGTCACCGAGGGCGCCGGAGGCATCCAGGTGATCAGCATGGCAAACATCGACAACGGCACAGTCAGCCTGGTCAACACCATCGATGATGTCAGCACCGCCAACAGCCACAATGTGGCCATTGACGAGGTTTCGGGTTACCTCTACCGCTGCGGCGGCGGCAGCAATGGCCTTCGCATGTACAACCTGGCCAACCCAAGCAACCCCCAGTTTGTGGGCAGTTGGAGTACGCGCTATGTACACGACGCCCAGATCGTGACCTACACCACAGGGCCCAATGCCGGACGCCAGATCGCCTATTGCTGCGCCGGCCTGAGTGGGGGCTCCGGAGACACGGGACTGACCATTGTAGATGTGACCAACAAGTCCAACCCCATTGTCATCAGTCAAGTCTACTGGCCAAACAGCGCCTACAGCCACCAGGGCTGGCTGAGCGAGGACCGCCAGTTCTTCTACATGGGCGACGAGCTCGATGAGAACGGCGTGCTGCCCTCGACCACCTATGTGATCAACGTGGCCAACCCGGACAGTGCTTTCTATGTGACCTCGTTCAACAACGGAAACCTGGCGATCACCCACAACTGCTACACGAAAGGTGGCTTGCTGTACGCAGCCAACTACACCAGTGGCATGCGCATTTTTGACCTGAACCAAAGCGCCACCAACCCGCCGGAGATTGGTTACTTCGACACCTATCAAAGCGGCGATGGCACCTCTTTCAACGGTCTCTGGAGCCTCTTCCCCTATTTCGCCAGCGGCACGGTGATCGGCAGCGATCTGGAAGGAGGCTTCTTCGTCTGGGATGTGGGAGATCCGGATCTGGTCCTGGCCATCCCCGGCGGCGCACCCGAGATAGTGGCCCCATCTGGTGCCACCATCGATGTGGACATCACCGAGAATGTACTCGGTGCCTTGGATCCAACAAGCCCCAAGCTGTTCTTCGACATGGGTACGGGCATGCAAAGCGTGCTTCTGCAGGCCGTGGGCGGCACGACATGGCGCGGCGCCATGCCCACGGGCATCTGCGGCACAAGCGTGGACTGGTACTTTGCGGCAGACTCTACTTCTGGGCAGACCTACACAACGCCCAGCACGGCACCCACCACGGTCTACACCTCGGTCTTTGGTTACGGCCAAAACCAGATCGTCAACCTAGACATGGAAACCAATGCCGGTTGGGTTGGCGGCGTGGCCGGAGACACGGCCTCCACCGGCGTCTGGGAGCGCGGCGACCCCAACGGGACCGCCGCCCAACCGGAAGACGACCACAGCGAGCCCGGCGTAAGCTGCTGGTTCACGGGCCAAGCCAACCCCGGTAGCGGCGTCGGTAGCAACGATGTGGATGGCGGCTTCACCACTCTGCGCTCATCGAACTTCAATGTCTCGAGTCTGAGCGATCCTGAGGTCTCTTTCTGGCTGTGGTACTCCAACACCGCTGGTGCCTCTCCTGGTGCGGACACTTTCCGGGTGGCCCTCTCCAACAACAACGGCAGCAGTTGGACCTTGGCCCTGACCGTGGGACCCACGGGCGCTGGCACGTCCGGCGGCTGGGAGAAATACACCCTGCGAATGGGAGATCATGTGGCCATCACCAACAACCTTCGTGTGCAGTTCATTGCCGAAGACGCGGGCTCTGGCTCGATTGTGGAAGCAGCCATTGACGACTTCACCGTGGGCGAATTGGACTGCACAGTACCGGGGCTGGGAACCCGCTACTGCACCCCGAATGTGTCGAACTCCACTGGTGGGCCAGCGGTAATCAACGCCACGGGAAGCGATTTGGCCGCAGCCAACAACATCACCCTGGCGGCGACCGACCTGCCTCCCAACCAATTCGCCTACTTCCTCTGTAGCGCCAGCCAGGGCCTGATCGTGGGCCCCGGCGGCGCCATGGGCAACCTCTGCCTGGGTGCCCCTATCGGACGCTTCAGCAACAATGTGCTCAACTCCGGCCCCTTCGGAGCCATCGATTTGACCATCAACCTGACCTCCCTGCCAGTGCCCCCGACCTTCAACCACGCGGTACAAGCAGGAGAAACCTGGAACTTCCAAGGCTGGTACCGCGATGTGGTGATAGGAATGCCCACCTCCAATTTCACCGACGGGATTTCAATTCAGTTCCAGTAACCCTCGAAGCTGGTAACCCGAAGCAACTCAAGCGAGCTCCATACGGTAGCGCTCCTTGAGAGTCTGAACGGAGACGCGAACTACCCGGTCCAAAACACCGGTGGCCCTAGAACGTCGCCACTACCACCGCTTCCACCGTGTGGGGCACGAAGGGCGGGGTTTCCATCAAGAGATTCTGATCATAGGCCCAATCACGGTAGGGGGCCTTGTAGCGGTTGCCCCCGTAGGCCCAAGCTCCTGTGGCCAGGCGGTTCTCCCAGGCTTGGATGAAGGAGCCGTTGATGTAGCAGTGTACGCCGCTCCATTTTTCGTGGAAGCGGGGCAGGTTTTCGAAGCCACCGTTGTAGGAAGATCCCACTGTGGGCAGATTCCCAGTGAAGAGGGAAACGTTGTAGGTAGTTTCTGATGCAACTGGCAAACCGCCGGCCAGGGATTTGGATCCGTCCCAGTTGTTCGAGAGCAAGTTGACCGCGTCTGCAATCACCGCCGAGACGATCGGATCCGAACCGGTGCCGCCATTCAGGTTGTAGTCCCCATGAATGTAGAGCGAACCCTCGGTGACAACAGAAAGATCATCAAGCAGAGTCTCTCCGTTGGTCAAGAGCACGCCCTTGGCAGCGGACCCGGTGCCTATGGCCGCATGCCCCACGTACAAGAGGCCGTTGGCAGGAAAGATCCCCAAGCTGGCACCTCCGTTGCTGGCCTGGTAGGCGAGTTCCAGGGTGCGCAGTTGTTCCAAGTCCACCTCAACCACACCCACTTCAAAGCTGGTGGATTGACGCGTGTCGGGGACCGTGCTCAAGGAAATCGCCCCAGCTACCTCAGCAGTCACATCACCCCAGCCGACCATCTCGAGGGGATTCATGGGGTCAGGGGTCACCAGCGGGCTGTAGGCCCGCCAAGAAGTCCCGTCTTCATCCACGATGATTTTCAGTCCCGCCTTGTTGTTGTAGTACCCAGGATCGAAGAATGGTCCAGCATCAGCCCCAGTCGCCGGGCGATAGCTTTCGGTTCCCCCATCTAGCACCCAGGCTCCACTCTCGCCGGGCTGGGTCTCAACGAACGCCTGGATTGATTCGATGTCCGCGAGTTGCACTTGCCCCACCTGCTCGGGATGGGCGGACCCGGTGCCAACCGTATAGGGGAATTCCTCCTCAGATGGAATCACGTAACCATCAGGAGCATCCCAGTACTCCAATGCTCCCGCGTGAAATGGCAACCAATCACCACTGTCAAGGAAGTCCCCATCCCCGTTGGAGTCATACCCCACGGTGAAAGCTGAGTCATACCCACTGATATTGCTTGGGATCGAACCAAGTTGGGATTGGCTTTCCATACGAAAGTAATCCGCCGGCTCGGTCGGATCGAAGGGGTTAGCAACCCACTTGCGCACCATGACCGTTCCGTTGGAAGAGGTGTTGTCCTTTCGGCGCCTATACATATTGCCCAACGCCCGGATGTGGTTGGTGTCCATGGTCAGGGTGTTGTTGCAGCCGAGGTACAGATCCCCGTTGCTGTGGACACGCCCAGAAACCGTCATGCTCGGACCAGGATTGATTTCCAGGTCGTCCTCGTAGAAGATCGTGTACTGAGTAGCGGGAGTGCGGGTCACTCGAAACAGGCGCGTAACCGTGGCCCGTTGACTGGCTTTGCGGGTGCCACCCGATCCGGCAAGCATGTCCCCCCACAGATCTCGTCCGTCCACCTCAAATCCCTCAAACAGGGCGCGGGTCCCCACGCTCATTTGATCCAGACTGGCAGTCAACTCCATGTCCGCGGTGCTTGGATCGTCCGTGCTGCCCACCAATTGCCAACTCTCCTGGCCGGAAACCACCACCCTGAGTTCGAACAATCGGCTGGTACGACGCAGGAACGCACCACCCGAACTCGCCTGGGTATAGGGATCCCCAAGGCCTTGAATCTTCCAGCCGATCTTGTGATAGGACTTCCCAACCGCGCCTGAATACCCTGTCGGCACCATGGTCACACCCTTCATGAAAAAAGCCTCATGTCCGCTCGGTGCGTCCAAGGCCCAACGCTCGCGGGCGCTCTCCACCACCGTATCCGTGGAGGGTTCGGCCTGCTGCCAGTCGTCCTCCCGATACCAGTTCGCCAGACGCCCTTCCAGATGCACCGAAGCGGAGGCAAGCACCGCCTCGGCAAGATACTGTTGATCCACCTCGGTCTCGCGCACGGACACGGACTGGGCGTCAAGACTGGAGTTGGCCATCAGGAGGGCCAACATGGCGGCGGACACGGAAGCCCCAAAGAGGGCATAGACCATGGCGATGCCCTGTTGCTGGCGAAACCGGCCTTTGCGAGATGATTGATTGATGATCAGCATATTGGTTCTTGTTTCCTGCCCTCACTCCTCGGGAAAACGCGCATCCCCAAAAGGCAGACGCAGAATGGATTCCGCGCGATAGTGATGTGCACGACCCCGACTATCCACCCCTCGCATCCACATGGTGACCACCAGGGCATTGGCAGCGACCACTACACCCAGACCTCCGTCAGCTGGATCAAAGTCTTCCTGGCGCTCCCAATACTGCAGGTCCTCCGCATACTTGATGTCAAGCCAATCGACTCCCTCAGCAATCACTTCCCGGCGGAAGGGATAGTCTGGATCCCCCACGGGCACACGTGGATCGCGAATGCGTCGGATCAGGTTGTTGCGACCATTGAGACCCGGCTCAACGATCCAGGCGATGTCGTTCAAGCTCCAGGCGATACGGGTTTCCTCGTCCACTTCCAGACGGGCACCATCGAGGCCCAGGTAGAGATCGGGATGCACCAGGTCAGAGATCTCCTGACTCAGGACCCCGTCCCCATTGCAGTCGAGCTCGGGGATTCCATCCCCAACCCACTCTCCGTAGGAACCACTGATCGTATAACCGAGCACATCGTGATCGGGCCGGCCATTGGCGTCCTGATCAGCGGGCAGGGCCAAAATCAGAGACGACTGGATGAGGGGATCGTTGCGGTCCAGACCCAGGCGATCCACATAGGCGATCATGCCCTGGATCGGAGCCGGGACATGGCTGTGCCCACGGCTGATGAATTCGGAGGCATCCAACGCCTGGCGAGAACCCGCCATGCGGGCCGTTCCTGGCACGCCGTTGTAGTACAGGTGCGGATAGTGAAGCCCGTCAACAAGTCGAATCCCGGTCATACCCAGGTCTTCACGCATGCGCGCCATGGCCTTGCGCGCATCGCGAACCAACCGCACATCCAGCGCGTTGGCTTCGGTCATGTCGCTCATGTCCTGAGTCGCACCCACCACCCAAGTGGAAAGAGTACCCAGAATCCCGGCCGCGATCAGGATCTCCAGCAGGGAGGTGCCGCTTTCACGGTGAAGAATCTTTCCCAGCATCTCAGTGCCCCATTTGGTAGGTAACGATCTGATGACTGTGCACATCGCCGCCAGTCAGTTCGAAGGGATCCGAAGGCGTACCATCGGGGTGAAAGGCCGCGATTGGGTAACCACTCCCATCCCACTGACTTCCGACCCGGCTACTACGGGCGTCCACCCACTCCACCATCAGTATCATGCTCAAGCCATCCGGGGCTTCGAAGCCCGGATCCGGACCGGAGGTTGCGGGGATGCCGGCCAGGTCCAGACCAGGGTAGGTGAAGAACAAGCGCTGCTCGCGCAGAGTTGCCAGCCGGCTCTTGAAGATCTCCTGGCGGTCCTCCCCGGGCTCGGGCGGAGGCGGTTGCACCTGTCGGGCTCGCAGGCCCTCGGAGTAGGCGGGCACCAGCCAGCGCGGACCATACTCCGCAGCACCAGCCCAATCCGTATCTGCAAGGGCCGGGTCAGGATAAAAACGTGCGCTGGGATAACCCACCAGCTTGGACTCGATGTCCTGGGCCAAGAAGTCTTCCATGGCGGAGGACAACTCAGAGAGGGCCAGGTTCTTTTCTGCCGAGCCCGTGCTCGAACGATTGATCACGATCTGACCACTGAAGTGCGCCCCGAGCGAAACCCCCAGGACACCAAGAGCCATGACGACCTCGACAATCGAAAGCCCCCGCTTGGCGCCACGGCCTGTTCTTGAATTCCATCCCCCTACGATCATCATGCCCCTTTCCTGATTTCTGAACCGACCACGCGCTTTCCCCGCGCTGCTCATCCATACCCTGTTTCGGCTCTCCGCATCCCCCACCCCAAACCTAACGCGGAGGGTCCTAGAATGGCGCTTTGAGTGCCTCAGTGCTGGTCAGTAGAACCAGCCGCAAGGGCAACTTTGGCACTCAGGCGCTCAAAGGGAGACAGATAGCGAGCGAGTTCATGGGTTTCGAAACCTGCTGAGGCCAAGGCCGGACCAATGGCTTCTGGTTCTCGTTCCGCAAGAACCAGATCCTCGGCCCCAAGTTCCACCCGCGCATGAGTCCCCTGATGACGCACGCGCAGGATGCTCAGACCCAGATCCATTAGGGCGTTCTCCGCCGCTTCCACCTGGGCCAGGGCCTCGACAGAGACCACCGTACCAACCGGTATTCGCGATGCGAGACACGCGCTGGCAGGCTTGTCCGCCACCTTCAGGCCCGCTTCCGCCGCGTAACGGCGCACGTCTTGTTTGCTGAAGCCCGCCTGGGCCAGGGGCGCGTACACTCCGTGTTCCCGGGCAGCGCGCTGACCCGGGCGATCATCCAACGCATCGTCTGCGATCTCTCCAAGAGCAACAAAGGGAATCGCGCGCTCTTGACGCCACTCGTCCAGGGCCCGAAAAAGGGCCGCCTTGCAGAAGTAGCAACGATCACCCTGATTGGCTTGATAGGCCGGATCCAATTGTTCGTCCGTGCGAAGCTCCACCAACTCGATGCCGATTTCAATAGCTGTTTCCCGCGCGGCATTGAGTTCTCGCCTGGGAAGGGACGCGGAGTCAGCAATCACCGCGCAAGCCTTGTCCCCTAGCACGGCCAAAGCCGCGTGACACAAGACGCTTGAATCGACCCCCCCGGAGAACGCGATGGCCAAGGGCGAGAGTTCCGCCAAGCTCTTGAGCAGAGCAGCCTTGCGATCCAGGTAGGGGTCGCGAACAGCCATCAGCGGGGCGCCTCTCCAGTCCCCAGGTACAAACGAATGTTGTCCACGTAACCCTGAGCAGAGCGCCTGAAACCCGCCACCTCCTCGTCGCTGATCTGGCGCACGATGCGCCCGGGAACACCCGCCAGCAAGGATCGCGGAGGCACCTGCATGCCCTCCTTGACCACCGTACCAGCGGCGATCAAGCACTCCTCTCCGATGGAGGACCCGGCCAGGAGAAGCGCGCCCATTCCGATCAGGGAACGGTCCCCCACACGCACACCGTGCAACACGCACCCATGCCCCACGGTGACCTCTTCCCCGATCACATTTGGCAGACCCGGATCCGCATGAACCATGGTCAGATCCTGAATATTGGTGCGCGCGCCAATCACCAGGGGCGCATCGTCTCCACGCAGGACACATCCAAACCAGATCGAGGCGTCTACGCCCAGGGTGATGTCTCCAGTCAACACCGCGCCCTCGGCGGCAAAGGCGCCCCCGGAGAGGGGCTTCATCAAGTCGTTGCTGGGGTACAGAGTCATAGCTCGCTGGCAAAGGACAGCAGAACCAGCTGCACTCCATTATTCATGGCGTGCAGGGCAAAAGGAACGAAGAGATTTCCGCTCAGTACCATTGCAGTCCCCATGGCCAGGGCCAGGACAAAAATCGGTCCCGAGGCAGCCAATCCGTGCAGCATGGCAAAAACCAGGGAACTCAAGCCGATTGCCCACGCTGCGCCCAGACGAGGACGCAGGCTGTTGAGCAGGATTCCGCGAAAGACCAATTCCTCCAGGAACGGAATCAAGAGCACCGCCAGCAGGAACACGAGGGCGGAGCCCTCCTGGCCGCCTGAGATCAGGTCCTTCACTTCTTGTACGGGCAACTCGCCGGTAAAGAACACCCAGACCTGAACCCAGAACAGGTTGAACCCAAAGAACAGGGGCATCAACAGGAACCAGGCCATGATTCCCGTGCGCAGGCCGCGCCCGGTCCCACGGCTGACCCAACCCAGGGCATCAAGCCGATTCGCAGCCAGGCTGCTGCGCAGGGCAGGGTAGCTGGCGAGAGCCATCAGGACGGCGGAAAGGGCCAAGAGCCGTGCCGCATCGAGTTCCAGGTCCACGGCCACCATCAGCCCGCCAATGGCCAGATTGGCAATGATGAACAACAAGAGCCCCCCCAGCACTTCTCGGCGACCCACAGCGGGCGGGATGGGAGGCCCTGTGCGGGGATGCCGGCCCTTGATCATCTGAACCGCAAGGACTCCCATTCCTGCCCCAAACAGCATCATTCCCAGGGAAAGGATCAGGAAGAAGGGGCTTTGGATTTCGCTGGGGTCGAGCGGCATCAGAAAGAGAGTGCCTCCCCCAGCAAGCCCGTTGCGGGGGAAGAAGCCTGGGCATGCAGACGAGATGGCATGCGTCCGGCCAGATAAGCGTCCCGGCCCGCGCGACAGGCGGATTTCATGGCCCTTGCCATGAGCACCGGATCCTCTGCCCCAGCCACGGCAGAATTCAACAGCACCCCATCCGCCCCCAGTTCCATGGCCAAGGCCACATCACTGGCGGTGCCCAGCCCCGCATCCACGATCAAGGGCAACTCAACGAGACTGCGCGCGATCTCTATGTTGCCCGGATTGGCCACGCCTCGACCGGAACCGATGGGCGACCCTGCAGGCATCACCGCCGCAGCCCCGGCCTGCTCCAGGGTCACAACCAAACGAGGATCGTCCGAACAATAGGCCATGACAACAAAACCCTCGTCGGCCAGAATGCGGGTGGCCTCAACAGTGCCCAGAGGATCCGGCAAGAGAGTATGCGGATCACCGATGACCTCCAGCTTGACCAGGGGCGTGTCGAGCAGCTCACGGGCCAGGCGCGCGGTTCGTAGGGCATCGGCCACCTTATAGCAGCCGGCAGTATTTGGCAGAATCTGAAAACGCTCGCGGTCGATGTGATCAAGCAAGCTCGTCCCTGCGCGCTGATCCAAGTTGACCCGCCGCACGGCCACGGTGATCAACTCAGCGCCCGATGCTTCAAGGCAAGCAACCATTTCCTGGTGCGACGCATAACGCCCCGAGCCCATCAAGAGGCGCGAGGTCAACCGCAAGGGGCCGATCTCAAGGGGCTTGTCCAGAGGCAATCCCATGGCTCAACCTCCCCCCACCAAAGTCACCACTTCGATGCGGTCACCAGAGCTCAGCTCACGTACGGGCCACTTCCTCTTGGGAACCAGTTTGCCGTTGATCTCCAGAGCCACCTGTGCATCCGCGAGGCCCAGGGTCTTGAGCAAATCAGGCAGCAGGCTGCCAGTGGGCACCTCCTGGGGCTTGCCATTCACCGCAAGGGTCAGACTCATGCGCTGCATCATAGCCAAGACCTCAGGTCACGCGCAGGAAGGCGCACTTGAGGTAGTCGCTTTCGGGCAAGCCGAGACGCACCGGATGGTCCGGAGAGGCCCCGGTGAAAGCCTCCAGCATGGTGTCTCGGCGGCTGACTCTGGCGGCAGAAGCCAGATGCCCCAAGAATTCAGAGGCATAGATCGCATGAGAGCAGGAAGCACTGACCAGATGCCCACCTTTGGCGGCCAAGAGCATAGCCCGCCGGTTGAGTTCCACATAGCCGCGCTCAGCTCCGCGCTTTTCACGCTTGTTGCGGGCGAAGGCCGGGGGATCGACGATTATCGTATCCCAGACCTCCTTGGCCTCGGCACGGGAGCGCAGGTCCTTCATGCAATCCACCCGCTCCACCTTGACGCGATCGGCCACACCAGAGAGTTCTGAGTTGACCCGAATCCGCTCACAGGCGGCGGCGTTTTGTTCCAGACAAAGGACCTCTTCCGCTCCGGCCAGAGCCGCGCGAATTCCAAACAACCCGTCATAGGCAAAAGTATCCAGCACCCGGCCTGTTGGACGCAGGGCGGCAGCCCGCACTCGATTCTCGCTCATGTCCAGATAGGCGCCGGTCTTATGTCCCTCACGCACATCCACCTGGTAGATCAGGCCACCGCTTTCCTGTACTTGAATCGGTCCATCTATGGCACCACTCAAGAGTTCCACTCGGGGCTCGAGTCCCTCCAAACGACGCACCGAGAGGTCCGAACGCTCCAGCACAGCGGCAGCTTCGAAGGGCAGTACTTCAAGCAGCACCTCCACAAAGAAATCACGCATGCGCTCCGCAGCCTGGGTGCCTATCTGCAACACCAGCGTTGCGCCGTAACGGTCAACAATCAACCCCGGAACCCCCTCCGCGTCCCCGCTGATCAAGCGGCAAGCACCCTCGGGCTCCAGCATTCCTAGGTTGATTCGCGCTTGAATTGCCCGCTGCATGCGACCAAGCCAGAATTCTCGATTTGGCTGCTGCTCCTCCCGGGTAACCATGCGCAAGGCGATCTTTGACTCCGCGCTGAAGAGCGCCCAGCCCAGGAGTTCCCCCTGGGGAGCGTGCACCGGCACCAATTCTCCAGGAGTCCCCTCGCCGTCGGCCACATCGTCAGCGTATATCCAAGGATGGCCGTTCAGCAGCCACCGACGGCCCTTGCCGCTCAAAGTCATCTTACCCATGGAGTTCAATCCTCTTTGTCGAGCCGCGTAGCTTACCCGACAGCGGACTGGGTTGGCGAATGAACTTGAGTTGGCTACTGAACCAAGGCCGCAAAGCGCGGATCATCCCGCAAGCTGCCCAGATCCGGATCATTTGCAGCCCAGTCCTTCTCCCGGCGCAATTCTCCTGGGCTGGTTCCCGCCTGGTCCAAGGACCGCCTCAGCCAGTCCAAGGCCGCCTCCCGATTCCCCAAGAGGGCATGGGTGCAAGCCAGGTTGTACTCCATTCCAGGTTCAGGACTGGCCCGGCGCAGGAGGTCCCGGGCCTCGTCCAAGCGACCCGCCCGCGCACGATAACAGGCCAGCAGAACCGTGGATGACGCGCTGGCGCTCAGCTCATGGGCCCGCTCCACCCAAACCACCGCCCGTTCCGGCTGACCGAGTTTGACGTTGGCATTCACAGCCAAGGAAGACAGAAGCCTCGCCAGCTGCTCCTCTGCCTGGGCCACGAACCTCGGCGCCATCCCGCGGGTCTTGAGGGTCGCGATCAGGCTCTCGATACGTTCGACTCCACGCAAGAGGGACTCCTCTGCTCGCAGGGGTTCATCCAAGTCGGTATAAGCACTGCCCTCCTGCATCTCTGCTTTGGCCTGTTGGATCTGGGACAAGAGAAACCAACTGGATGTGTCGCTGGCCCGGGCCATGTCACGGCCATAGCGTGCAGCCAGGGCGAGAGCCTCCTGGGGCCTGCCCTCCCGACGCAAGTCCGCCGCCAGCACCAGAGCCAAATCGCTGGGCCAACGTAGGTTGCTGTAGGCTTTCCAATCCAATGGGGCCTGCACCAGATTTCGTGCGAAACGTACCTGAGCCGCCTTCTCCTGTTCCGCACGAAACGACTCCACATCAATCAAAAAGGGCACCTGCAAGGCCTCAACTTCCTCGCGCCGTGCCTGGGCCAGTTGCTCACTGGTGTACAACATCCTCCTGCGTGTGACATCGATCCAATAGACGCGCTCGGGATCCTTGAGCGGATTGGTGACGACCTCATCATCCCAGGCAAAAGGCTCGAAACCGGGCATTTCACGCCCGGAAACCGTGGCCAGAAGGCGCCCCATGGTCAGACGGGCAGCCAGGACTCCATTGGGGGAGAGACCCGGCATGTGGCGCTGATCGATGAGCAGCAGCACCACCGACAGGTCTGCCCGCAGGACCGCATCCCAGGTGTTGGAGCTGCTCATGACCTGACGGGCCTCGGCCGCATCGAGCTCAAGACAAGCCTTGTGCAGTTCGCGCGCGGCGGACAGAAAGTCCCCAAGCGCCTGGTCCTCTTGCAGGCCAGGATCCAGGAGCAGCGCCCCGTAGAGGTCTGCCAGAATCAGCAGCACACGCACCTGCATGGCACCCACGTGAAGCGCCTGCTTGGCACGCACACTGGTACGGTCGCCTCGAGCGGTAATAATCGGAGCCAGATAGGTGTGAGCGCGAGCCAGGTATTCTTGACTGACCGCCGAATCCCCGCCCCCTGTGGCCACTATGGCTGCCAGAAGGTGAATCCGACTGGCTGTCAACTGGGCCTCGAACGAACCCCGCTGGTCCAGCAGGATTCCTGGCACCTGTCGCAGCAGCGCCTCGGACCAACGCCGCGCCAGATCCCAATCCCCGCCGCCCATCAAGGTCGCCCGCACCAGATCCATCAGCAGTCCGGCCTTGTGAGGATCCGCGCGCAGGATCGCTTCGCCCCTCAGGGCCATCAGCTCGGAATCTCCCAGGAAAGCCAGTCGGCCCACCAGGGTCTGCAGCCCCAACGCCCCCGCAGCGCGCAACCTGGGATCCACCCCCCGTGACAGGAAGACAAGTTCCCCGGGGCTCTCAGGAGGGGCGGCAGGGTCAACCAGCAGTGGGGCCAGCTTGGCAATGGCGGCAACGGTCAGGGTTGGATGCAGCTCGAGGCCCTCTCCCCCTGGGCCCAGAAGGGCCAGCAGAGGCCCCAAACTACGTGGACTGTCCGGAAGAAAACCCAATGCCAGGGCCCCCTGGGCAGGCTCAAGGCCCTTGGCCACCTCAACCAGGACCTGGCACCCTGCCCGTGCATCGAAGGCACCAAGAATCTCCATGGCCAGCAGGCCCAGCTCTGATTCAGTGCCCTGCCCGGCGATGCTGGCCAGAATCTCCAAGAGGGCCGGGGAGCCCCTTCCGGGATCCACGCGCAATGCGAGCAAGGTCTCACGGCGCCGCTCAAGAGGCAATTCAGGGGCCAGGCGGCTCACCCAAACCCCAGCCTGCTGGCCTGGGTTCTTCTGCTCCAACAAGATCTCCCCCTGACGGGCCAGGACTGGACTGCCAGCGATCGCCAGTGCCAGCCCCAGCGCGTAGCAGCAGATCCCGCTTCTCATGCCTGCCCATCCTCCTCCTGCCCATCTTCCTCCTGCCCCTCTTCCTCTTCCTGTCCCGCCTGGCGCTGTTCCCCGCGGTGCAGACGATAGCCGAAAGTTCGCCGGGAAAGGCCCAGCCGACGGGCCGCAGCAGAAGCGTTGCCACGGGTCGCTCGCATGGCCGCGAGCAGGAGGGCATCGGTCAGTTCCTCAAGCGAAACACCTGCTGCCAACACCGACTCCGCGATTTGATCCGCCGCACCATGGGCCTCTTCAAGCAGATACTCAAGCGCCTCCCGCTGAACTTCAGAATCACCCCCAGCTAGTGCCAGAGCCCTTTCCAGGGCATTTTCCAATTCCGCCAGATTCCCGGGCCAGGAGTGTCTTGCAAGGAGGTCGAAAGCTTCAGCACTCACCGGTCGCGGCTTGAGTCCAGCTCTGGCGGCCGCATCTTTGATCAGAGCTGGCACCAGCTCTCGCAAGTCCTCGATGCGATCCCGCAGGGGCGGCACCACCAACTCCACCACCGCAAGGCGATAGAACAGATCCTCCCGAAAACGCCCGGCCTCGACCTCCTCCTGCAAAGGCCGCCGACTGGTGGCAACAATACGCACATCGATCGGCAGCGGTGCATCCGTGCCCAGGGGTTCGACCACTTTTTCTTGAAGCACACGTAGCAACTTGGTCTGCAATGGAGCTGGCAGGTCCTCCACCCCGTCGAGCACCAGGGTACCCCCCTCTGCCAGGCGAAAACGCCCCAGGCGCGCTTGCCCCGCGCCGGTGAAGGCCCCCGCCTCATGGCCAAACAACTCTGCCTCCAACAGGCCCGGCGACAGGGCTGCTGGCTGCACCACCACGAGCGGTCCTCCGGCACACTGACTGGCGTGGTGCAGGGCCCTCGCGGCCCTTGACTTACCGCTGCCCGGCTCACCTACGATCAGCACCGTAGTGCGGCTCTTGGCCAGCTTCTCCAAACGCTCCCGGAAGGCCTTGATAACTGCCGACTGGCCGTCAAGGGAGCAGGAATCCACCAGGGCCTGGGAGGCCGACTGGGATTTCCCCCCAGAAGAACCAGCATCAGGGCCTCCATTGGTTGACGCAGCCCCCTGGGGTACTTCAAACTGATCAGTCACAGTTCCTTTGGTCTTGGTCTGGTGAACACCTCCGGGTGCGCGCCAGAGCGCCTGCCGGAAGTGGGGGCTTACCCCGCTTCCTTGCATATTAGGCTAGGAACCCCTGCCGACGCCACAGAACCCTTTTACCAAGCCCTCAAGGGCACCAGACCATGAACCCCGAAGAGCTCCTGCGCCTGATCGACGTCCTTCAAATCCAGAAGGATGTCTCCAAGGAAGCGATCTTCCTGGCCCTTGAGGACGCCCTGGCCCAGGGAGTTCGCAAGCGCCTTGGCATGGGTGAAGATCTGACGGTGCAGTTGGACCGCAAGACCGCCGAAATCACGGTCGAAGACGAGGAGGGCGAGTATGAAATCGAGTTGACCGAGCTCGGGCGTATCGCCGCTCAAGCGGTCAAGCAAGGATTCTTCCAACGCCTACGCGAGGCCGAGCGCGATGTGCTCTATGAGGAATACGAAAACCGCGTGGGAACTCTGGTCAACGGCCAGGTGCAGCGCTACGAAGGTCAGGATCTGGTAGTCAACCTGGGTCGGGCAGAAGCCTACCTTGCCCGCGAAGACCGAGTGCGCGGAGAAACCTTCGCCCCCGGCGATCGCATCCGCGGCATTGTGGTCGAGGTGCGCAAGGATGGCAGCCGCGTCCGCATCCAACTCTCCCGTACACACCCCGACCTGGTGCGTCGACTCTTCGAATTGGAAGTGCCGGAAGTCGCGGACGAAATCATCCAGATCAAGCGGGTTGTGCGCGAGCCCGGCTATCGCACCAAGATGGCCGTGATCTCCAGCGACCCCAAGATCGACAGCATTGGCGCCTGCGTGGGAGTGCGGGGTTCGCGCATCAAGGCGGTGATCGATGAATTGCGCGGTGAACGCATCGACATCATTCGTTGGAGCGACTCCCTCGAAACCCTGATCATGAACGGGCTCAAGCCCGCCTCGATCCACCTGGACAACATCTACCCGGACGAAGAAAGACATGCGGCAATCGTGCTGGTGGAAGAAGACCAGCAGTCTTTGGCCATCGGCAAGCGCGGCCAGAATGTGCGCCTGGCGAGCAAACTCTGCGGTTGGGAAATCGACATCAAGACACGCGAGCAATACTTTGCCGGCGAGGAAGGCTCTGACCCCGACGCTGAGACAGACGCCAACCTGGGTGAGTCAACACCCCCATCAGATGACGCCCTGGAGCAAGAAGCATCTGCTGTGAAGGCTCCCTCTGACACCCAAGAAGCATCTGCTGTGGAGGCTCCCTCTGACACCCAAGAAGCATCTGCTGTGGGGGCTCCCTCTGACATCCAAGAAGCATCTGCTGTGGAGGCTCCCTCTGACGCCACAGCAACCCCGGAGGTAGCCACCCCCCCCGGTGAAGACCAAGCCTGAAATCTGCTCACCTTGTGCAGAAGCAAAACCTAGCCCCCCCCTCCAGTTGAGCGACAAGACACGCATTCACGAACTCGCAAAGTCCTACGGCATGCCCGGAAAGGACTTGGCAAACAAACTGCGCGAGAATGGCTTCGTCCAAGCCAGGTCGCACATGTCTGCCCTCGATTCGATCGAGCTGCTGCAAGCCAGGGGTCTGCTGGCCGCCATTGGCATCACTGAGATCCAGACAGACGCGGCGCCGGTCAGGGCAAAGGTCGCGGAAAGTGCCACGCCCCTGCTCAGGCGCAAGAAGAAGAAGACCCGCCCTGAGGCCCCCGCGGGCGAAGCCTTCAACGCACCCCCTCCTGTGCCAGAAGTGCAGACTGCCCCGGAGCCAACTCAAGCAGAGGGAACCACCAGCCCAGCCCCGGAATCCGAGACGGAGGTCAGCACACCCCCTGAGCCCGAAGCAAGACCTGAGGAACCTGCGCCCGAGCAGGAACTGAAGCCCGCACCCGAAGGTCCGGCAGCAAAATCGACGACTGCGCCCTCCGATACTGGATCAGCCGATGATTCTCAACAAGTAACCGCACCTACAAGCGAAGCGGTCGCAGCGGCTGCGCGGCCCCGACCCCGAGGCAAGATCGTCGGTCGCATCGACCCATCCATCCTGGCAGCCCAAGCACAGCCCCAGCGCAAGCGCGAGGGCCGCCGCCTGGCCAATCAGGATGATGCCACCCCTGACGTTCGCCCCACCTTTGGGCGCGGCAAGGGTAGCCCAGGCCAAACCACCGGTCCCCGAGGCGGCATGACCGCCACCCAATTGCGCGAGCGCGAACAGGGCCGCTTCCTGCGTCGCAACCGCCAATCCGGTGTCCAAGGCCAGCGCCGCACGGGAGGCCGCGGACGCCCGGTTTTGGTGACCGAGTCCCCCTTGGCGGGCGAGAACATCACGATCGAAATGCCGATCACCATGAGCAAGTTGGCCGAGGCCCTCAAGCTCAAGGCTGCGGTGGTCCAAAAAATGGCCATGCAAAAGCAGTATGGCATGTTCACCCTGAACTCACCCATCGACGAGGACACGGCGGTCTTGCTGGCCACCGAGTACGAGGTGGAACTGGACGTGCGCCATGAGGTCTCAGCAGAGCAGTCACACCTGGAAGAGATCAAATCCAAGCGCTCCGAATTGGAAGAAGGGGACTTGGTCAACCGCGCCCCGACCCTGGCCTTCCTGGGTCATGTGGACCACGGCAAGACCACCTTGGTGGACAAGATCCGTTCCACCAAGGTTGCCGACGGCGAAGCCGGAGGCATCACCCAGCACATCGGCGCCTATCAAGTCACCACTTCGAACAACCACTCCCTGACCATCGTCGACACCCCCGGTCACCAGGCCTTCAGCGCCATGCGCGCCCGCGGTGCCCAAGCTGTGGACATGGTGGTGCTGGTGGTTGCCGGTGATGATGGGGTTAAGCCCAGTACCGAAGAGGCCGTGGCCCACGCAAAGGCGGCGAACACGCCAATCATCGTGGCGGTCAACAAGAAAGACAAGGCCGAGTTCGACTTCAACCGCACAGTGCAGCAGTTGATGAAATTCGACCTGACACCTGAAGACTACGGCGGACAGACCGCCTACTTCCAAACCAGCGGCATCACTGGCGAGGGCATCGAGGAGATGCTCGACCACGCATTCCTGATGGCCGAGGCCGAACTGGGTCTCAAGGCGCACCAGAGCGGACCCGCCAGTGGTGTGGTACTAGAAGCCGAAGTCCAACAGGGCCGAGGCATCGTAGCTCACCTCTTGGTTCAGGACGGAACCCTGAATCAGGGCGACGTGATCTTGGCAGGCGAAGGCTACGGCAAGGTCAAGTCCATCTCAAACGACCAAAGCAAGCAAGTCAAAGCCGCCGGACCGAGTACTCCGGTGGCGGTCATGGGTCTTGATGCCCTGCCTGGAGTTGGCGACAAGTTCCATGTGATCGAAGCCCTTTCCAAAGCCAAGGAAATCGCGCAAGAGCGCGAGCGCCGCAACCGCGCCTCTTTCCTGGCAGCCAGCACCGACCCCAATCTAGAGCTGGAGGCGATCCTGGGCAAGGAGCCCCTACTTAAGAAGACCAACATCAACCTGATCGTACGCGCCGATGTGCAAGGTTCAGTGGAAGTCATTCGCCATGAGGTAGCGAAACTCGACCACGAAGAGGTTGCGGTCAAACTGGTCCATGCGGGCGTGGGCCAGATCACGGAAAGCGATGTAGAACTGGCGGAAGCCTCCGGTGCCACCTTGGTAGCCTTCCACACGGGCATCCCGGGCACCATCCGCAAGGAAGCCGAGCGCCGCAAAATCACAGTACGCCGCTACGACGTGATCTATGAGTTGCTCGACCAACTGCGCGACCTGATGGAGGGCACCCTCTCGCCGGAGATGCAAGAGGAAATCATCGCACATGCGGAAGTCAAGGCGCTGTTCAAGTCCTCCAAGATCGGCGTCATCGCCGGGTGCGGCATTACCGACGGAACCCTCAAGCGCAACCACAGAATACGCGTCCTGCGCGATGGAGCTGTGGTGCATACAGGCAGCATCGAGTCTCTTCGTCGCGAGAAAGACGACGCCCGAGAAGTCCGCGAAGGATTCGAGTGCGGCATAGTGCTCGCAAATTACGGTGATCTACGCGAAGGCGATGTGATCGAAGCGTTCGTCATCAACGAGATCAAGCGTACCCTCGCTTGATTCCAACAGCGGTCCAGCAACCCATGGCCAACCAAAGGACCATTGCGCGCATCGAGGGCGCCATCAAGAGGCGCGTGGCCCACTGCCTGCAATTTGAGGTGGCAGACCCGCGCGCGGGCTTTGTGACCATTATCGCTGCGGAATTGACCCCGGATCTTGCCAAGGTCACCGTACGCTGGAGCGTGCTCGATCCCAAGGAAGAGCGGGTGCGCGTGGGGAAAATGCTTGAACACGCCCGCGGCTTCGTACAACGCAAGATGGGTCGCGTGCTCTCCCTCAGGCGCATGCCACGCCTGGAGTGGAAATACGATGACACCGGCGTCGAAGCTGCGCGCATGGATCTGCTGATCAGGGATGCCTTGACGAAGGACGCAGGCGTGCGCGGCGACACGCCGGAGACGGCCGCAGCAGATGAGCATTCACACAGTGACACGCCGACATTGGACGCCCCAAGCGGTAGCCCCGCCGAGGCCCCTACACCCCTCAACGCGCCCACCGACGACACAACCGGCTCCCCGCCCCCGGGGACCCAGCAGGACTAGACCATGCAAGAGCCGGCATTGATCCAGATCGGCTCCCTTGGAAAAGGCACCAGCGGTCAGGTCTTGCACGCCAAGCTGCTCGCGCCCCTGGGAGACTACGAAGCAGGAACAGAGGTGGCCCAGAAGAGACCGCTCACCGCCGCAGGCGAACAGAGTATCCAGCGGGAGCAGCTCGTCCTGGCTGGAGTCCAAGCCCCAAACCTGCAAGTCAGCCTGGGTCTGTTCGAAGACCAGGAGGGTCCCTTCCTCTTGACCCGCTTCATCGACGGTCCAACCATCGCAGACCTGATTGCACAGGGGCCTATGGAGGACGAGCCCCTTCGGCGGGTGGGAAGGGACCTGGCCCAAGCCCTCGCCGCGCTTCACACTGCCGGTTGGCTGCATGGAGATCTGGCCCCCGCCAACGGACGCCAAGATCCAGGAGCTCGCACTATTCTGCTGGACCTGGGCTTCGCCGAGCGCACCGATGCCAAAGCCTCCCCCCGCGGGACCCCCGCCTACCTCTCGCCGGAGGAAGCTCGTGCTGCTCCCAAGACCTGCGCCTCGGAAATCTACTCCCTCGGTTTGATCCTGTGGGAGCTCGCGACCTCCAGTCATCCCCTCTCCCAGGACGGCTGTGCCTCAAATGTTCCAGAGGAAGCTCTGACCGATGCGGTTCACCTGCTGCCCAGCGCCCGCAATGCACGTCTGGCCCCGGACCTGGATGAGTTGTTGGGACAAATGCTCGACGAAGAACCCAGCGCTCGGCCCACCGCGCAGGAGGTCGCTCGTTGGCTCGGCAACCCTCCTCCCCCGCACACCTGGGGTGAAGATCCTTGGGCCGCCCGGGACTGTCTACCATTTGTTGGGCATAAGGAGGAACGGGCACTGTTGCGTCAAGCCTGGGAGTCAGCCAGCGCGGGCCAAGGAACTCTGGTCTGGCTCGAAGCCGACCGAGGCCTGGGAAAAACACGCCTGATGGCAGAGTTCGTGCGATCCCTGCGACGCGGTCCAAGTCCCGCAACCTACCTCGCGGTGCGCTGCACAGCGGCCCTGGAAGGCCGACCCACACACCCGATCCGAACCCTGCTGCGACGCTGGCTGGCCCTGGGACGCCACACTCCTGCCAGCCCACGGGAGAGCAGACTGCTCGCATCCAGGACGACGCCCGAAGTGGCAGCTGCCCTGGCCCAAACCCTCGATCCCGGGACGACCGACGCTCTGCCCCAGGTGGAAATCACCCTGCTGTCTCATTGGCTCATCCGCACCGCAGGCAGCAGCCCCATGGTCATCCTGGTGGACGAACTGGAACATGCTGGAGAGGCAACCCTGGCAGTGCTCTCGCGCCTGATCGATGTCCTTCCAGGACTGCCCCTATTACTGGTCCTGGGAATACGCGCTCCAGAAAGCTCCCAAAGCGAAGCCGTCGCCGCCCTAGCGGCACGTGCAAGAGGATCGCTCCACCATCATCGAATGCGCCTGTCGCCCCTGGACATTCAGAGCATCAAGGAACTGATCGATCTCACCTTCGCGGGCAGCGTCCCTGCCGAGCGTCTCGCGCAAGCGCTGCAGAAACGGACCGCAGGTCGACCCACTCGCATCGACGCCCTTATCAAACAAGCCCTTCTCATCGGACTGATGCGTGTTCATGCAGGGGGTGGTTTGGAACTGGTGGGAGACATCGAAGACCTGCCCCACATGCAGGGACGCATTCCCGACCTGCAAGCCCGCTTGAACAGCATGGACCCAAAGGCCCGCAACTGGATAGAACGCATCGCAGTGGATGGCTCCGTCGCCCGGACCGAGCGGCTTACCCAGGGTGCAACCCGCGATGAAGTGCACGCTGCCATCGCCCTGTTGTTGCGTGAAGACTGGCTGGAGCAAGGACCTGAGGGCCCGGCCTTCGCGAGCAGCACGATTCGTGACGGAGTACTGACTGCCATTCCCCATGCCAGGCGCAGGAAGCTCCATAGTCAGGCGGCAGATGCCCTGGCCCATGAGTCCGGATCAGGCCGTGCCTTCGAGCGAGCTTTTCACCTCAAAGCCGCAGACCGGAGAGAAGAGTTACTGCAACTGGTCTTGGAGTTGCTGCCCAAAGCCCAGGCCCTTGGTCACCCAGCGCGGGTGCTAGTGCTGGTGGAGTGGGCTCTTGCAAGCAGCCCCCCTCCCCACCAAGAAGCGCTGCAAATCTCAGCCCATCAGGCCCTGGAACTGCACGCCGCCGCCGCAGAAGCAGCTGGAGGCCTGGGACGCAGACAACAGGAGAGCCAACACCTGGATGCTCTGGTGGAACTTCCCTTTGACAGCAAACGAAATCCCACCGAAGTTGCCCGGGTCTACCTGCTGCATGGACATGCAGCCGCAGACACGGGGCGCGCAGGCCTTGCCCGCGGCTATCTGCGTAACGCGGCGCGCCTTGGACTGCCTGGCAAGCAGGCGGATTTGACTGCGGAAGCCCTGAGGCGTCTGGCGGAGATCGAGTTGGCCACGGGGAATCAAGAGAAGGCCCTGAAGCTGGCGCGCCGAGCCCGCTCCAGAGCCAACTCTCCCCTGGTGGGCTTGAAAGCCCTGCTGATCAAAGGTTTGATTGCCCTGCTGCAAGATCGGCCCACACGTGCGCGAGCCCACGCCCTGGCGATTCTCAAACGCTGCGACAAGACCCCGGACACCCCCGCTCGAGCTGAGGTCAAAGCCCGTGCTTGGATTCTCAAGGCGCGCTGTCATTCCGCCATGGGAGATCCGGAAACGGCCTTGCCCCTCCTGCAGTCCGCCCTGCAAGCCGCGGAACAAGCAGGTCAACGGGCCCTGGAGGCCGAAGCCCACGCGCGTCTAGGTCGCGTGCTGATCGACCTGGACCAAGATCAAGCTGCAGAACAATCACTGCGCGAGGGCCAACTGATCGCCCAGGAAATTCGCATGGGCCAGGGCGAAGTTCTTGCGCGCCTTTTCCTTGGGACCCTCTTGATGGAGCAGGACCGAAGCCTTGGTGCACGCCTCGTGAAGCAAGCTCTTGAGCGCGCCTGTGCCTTGGGATTGGTACGCGCCGAGTCCCTGGCCCAAGCAATCTGGGCCCGGGTGCTGCGAGCGGGAAACCACCCCGAGGAAGCTGCCGAAGCCGCGCAGGCCGCGCTGAAATCCCTCCAGCGGGTTGGCGCTGAACTCTGCGACCGCATTGTGATCGTAGGCACCCACCAATTGATCATCGATCCCGACGGTACCGGAGACGAGTCCAGGAAGAGATCGAGGGACTTGGAGCAGCGTATCGCCCGGGTCAGCCGAGCCGCCAGTCGGGGAGCGCACCGTGCACGCATGAAAGCCAGCCTCGAATCCCTGAAGCGAGCGGTGGAGAACCCAGAAGGCCCCCTCTATCCCCGACGCGGGGCACAGAGCGAGGACTAGGGCCCCGGCCCATCCCCCAGACCCCCAAGGGCCAGGGAAGGGCTACTTCGACACCCAAAAGGGCCAGTACACGCAGGTGCGAAGCCGCCCCCGATGCCCAGGACTGGAAAAATCCAAGGCCTGACTCAACGGGAACCTGCTCCTTTTGCGAATTCTATATTGATAATGAGACGCATTCGCAATAAGATCCTCCGCCCATGGATCGAAAAGCCCTCAGAACCACAAGGGACCAGTCAGCCCTGGTCGGAGCGGCGCTTGCCCTGACGGCTCAATCACCCCTGGAAATCAAACGAGGCGTGGCTCGGGCAACCCGTTTGTTCGTAGCTGGCTTGGTTCTAGGTGGCCTTGCCTCGGGCAGTATCCCCGCCCACGCAAACCTCACAACCCAAGGACAGACCACCTCCCGCTCCTCCGGTGCCTGCGTAGAACGCCAACTGGGTGTGATGGGAACCGGCCTGGAATTAGTGGTATGGGCCCCGCAGCGCAGTACCTGCTTGACCGCCAGCGAAGCGGGAGTGCGGGCGTTGGAAGAAACCGAAAAGCGGCTCTCCACCTGGCAAGAGGGAAGCGAGTTCTCCTCACTCAACCGCGCCACGCTGGGCAGTTGGCAAGACCTCTCCCCCACCACCGCCGTGGACCTCAAGCGTGCCCTTGTCCTTGCGCGCGCCACCCATGGGTTGTTTGACCCAACCCTGGGGCACCTGGTGCAAGCCTGGGATTTGCGTGGCGCGGGACGGCGGCCTTCGGCAGTGGAACTCGAAAAGGCCCGCTCGAGATGCGGCTACCAAAGCATCGAATTCGAAGACAACAGATTCCGGCGCACCCAAGATGTGCTCCTCGAAGAAGGAGCCTTCGGCAAGGGAGCGGGGCTCGATAGAGCGGCAAGCGCCCTGATGACATCCGGAGCACAAGCAGCCAGTCTCAATCTAGGGGGCCAGTGGCTCTTCGTCGGCCCCGGAGACTGGTCCGTGCAACTTGCCCACCCAACCCATCGCACAGAAGCGGTGCTCGGCCTGCGCCTGCCCCCGGGATCAATGGCCACCTCTGCCAACTCCGAGCGCATGCTCAAGCTCTGCGATGGTGAACTGGGCCATCTGCTCGACCCGCGCACGGGCATTCCAAGCAGCAAGACCCATTCGGTCAGCGTTTGGGCCAAGAGCGCCCTGGTGGCGGACGCCCTCTCCACCGCCCTCTTCATCGACCCCTCAAGAGCTGCGGAATTCGCCCAGCGGTTTGATGCGGAAGTCATTCTGCTCAGAGTCACTGGGACAGGTCTCACAGCAAGCATCACACCGGGTCTGGTCAAGGGCTCTGATCCTCTGACCCCAAACCTGCGGATCATTCCTCTCGTTTATCAACAAGCTCACTAAGTAACCACCCGAGAAAGAATGTCTCTACTCCTGCTCCCTCTTGTTCTTCTCCTGCCCCAGGATCAGGTCAGCGATCGCCTCGATGCCCTGGCCCGGGAAAACCAAATCCTCAACGCCAAGATCGAAGCCCTGGCCGACGAGCTTGAACGCCGAGACCTGGGCGAGTTGGCCCCCTCCGAACTGACCCGTGTGGCTGGCATGGGGCTCTCCGCGTCCCGGATTTATTCCAATGACCATGGCACCAGCGTGGGAGGCTATGGAGAATTCCTCTACAACCTGCCCGCCGGCGCGGGCAACACCTTTGACGCCTTGCGCGGAGTGCTCTATGTGGGCCACCGCTTCAATGAAAGCTGGTTGGTCAACACCGAAATCGAATTCGAGCACGGCAGCACCTCGAAGGCTGGCAGTGCTTCTTTGGAATTCGGCTATGTGGAGTATCTAGCGAGCGAATCCTTCGCCCTGCGCGGGGGTCTCCTGCTGGTGCCCATGGGTCTGGTCAACGAAAACCACGAACCCACCGCCTACCTGCCGGTCAGTCGCCCCAAAGTCGAGCAGAAGCTCATGCCGTCCACCTGGCGCGAGATGGGCCTGGGTGCCTGGGGCCGCAAGGGCAACCTCGATTGGCGCACCTATGTGGTCAACGGCCTGCGCGGGGCAAACTTTGACGACTCGGGTCTGCGCGGCGGTCGCCAGAAGGGCAGCAAGGCGGACGCAGAGGATCTGGCTTTTGTGGAGCGAGTGGACTGGCACGCTTTCCCCGGCCTGACCGTTGGCGGGTCGTTCTATGTGGGGAACTCTGCGGGCAACAACGAGAACCTGGGAGGCTCCCTGGGTACGCAGATCGTCGAATTGCACGTCACCTGGCAAGAGGGACCGTGGCGCCTGCAAGCCCTGGCTGCCCAGGCGAAAGTAGACGGGGCCGAAGCCTTCAACCAGAGCTTCATTGACGTTGATCCCATGGACAACCCGAGCCTGGCCAACACCCTGCGCGGCGCCTACCTGCAATTGGGATACAACGTTTTGGCCAGCAGCGAAAGTTCCATGGCCCTCTCCCCCTATATACGCTTCGAGACCCTGGACACCCAGGCGTGTCTGCCCTCGAACGCGTTGGCTGATCCCAGCTTCGATGAGGACATCGTGACCGTGGGTCTCGCCCTTGAGCCCACCGACGGGGTGATCATCAAACTGGACTATGCCCGCAGCGACGAGAACTCTGACCGCACGGCCCTGTTGATCGGATACTCCTTCTGATGGGAAACATGTCTGTGCTCATCTGCCTGTTGCTCAGCTTCAGCGGCAGCGGTGGAACACCTTCCCTGGGTCATCCAGGTCCGGCACGGGTGGAGCGGCCGGGGCCAGATGCACTAGTGAGCACCCATGAGAAGCGCCAGCCAACCAAGCTGCTCACCGTGGACGAGGCCTTGGCTCTTTGCTTCCCCAAATGCAAGACCACCCGTGGTACTGAGTTCCTTTCCCCAACAGAGGTCAAGCAAATCGCAAGGCTCTCGGGATCAAAGGACATCTCACGCATCGCCCATCCCTATCAAGCCCATGACTCACAAGGTGCCCTGGTCGGCACCGCCTGGTTTGACACGCACCGGGTGCGCAGCAAGCGCGAGACCCTGATGATTGCCATCGATCCTGCAGGCAAGATCCTGCGCATTGAGGTGCTGGCCTTCGCAGAACCGCGTCAATACCGGCCCCCCGCCAAGTGGTACGGCCAGTTCAAAGGAGAAAGCCTCTCCCCCAAACTCACCCCCAAGGGCAACATCAAGACAATGGCCGGGGCGACCCTGACCACGCGCGCAACAGTTCAGGCCGCTCGTCGGGCCCTGGCCCTTCAGCAGGTGCTCGGCGCGCGCAACCCCAAGCCCAAGCCCAGCCCAGTTGGAGCCACAAAGTGAGCCGTACGACCGCCTGGTTGATCCACCTTTCCGCCCTGGGGCTGGGAGTCACGGGGATGGTTTATGGCTGGTTGCGCTACTTCACCGATCCCGTGGATGAGTTTGCGGTCTACAACCACCCCTCGGAACCGGGCCTGCGGGATGTGCATCTATTGCTGGCGCCCTTGTGTCTGTTCCTCTGGGGAGTGGTCTGGCGCAGTCATGTGTGGGCACGCTTTCGCGGAGGCATGCAGAAGCGCCGACGCACGGGCATCGCCCTGATGGCCTTGGTGCTGCCTATGGTCCTCTCCGGCTACATGTTGCAGGTAGCAGTGGATGAATCCCTGCGCCAGCTTTGGATCTGGACCCACGGGATCACCGGAAGCGGCTGGATCCTGCTTTATGCGCTGCATCAACTGGGCCCTCGCAGTCAGGAAGCTGACTAACCCTCACGGGTCAAGCCCAGGAAGCGCTCGATCGCCCGGCCGGTGCGATGCCAAGGACCTTCCCGCTCAAGGATCTGGACTACCGAGCGCATCAACATCTTCCGCCGCTGCGAATCCGCCTCATAAGCAACCATGAAGCGCGCAAGATCCGAGGCAGGGAGGAGACTGCCTCCTGGATAACGACCCAGAATCCAGCGCATCAAGCGGGCCAGATTTTTCTTCGCCACCTGATCCATGCCCCTGTCAAGCAAGCGGCAACGATCAAAATCGATGATCCAAATCCGTGCGGGACATGGGCCCTTAAGGTCTTGCGGCTCAACCAAGAGATTCGCGGGCTGCAAATCCACATGGTCGAGGCCCAAGCGATGGGCTTCTCCCAGGGCTTGACCTGCGCTGGTCAACAGCTTGCGCCAGGCGCTCCTCTCCAGTTCGCCCCGGAAGCGCTCGGCCAGCAGAGCGCGCAGGTCCCGGGTTCCACTCACCAGACGCATGCCCACCTCCAATTGCCAGGACCTGGGTCCTTGATGGAGTGCCCGCAGGGAGACCAACTCGGGCACAGCGACCCCGCGCCGAGCGAGCTCCAGGGTCAGCTTGACCTCGTCCAGCAAGCGACCGGGATCCTTGAAACGCTCGCCGGTGATCGCGCGCAGGAGACCCCCATGCACATAGCGGCGAACTAGCACCAGCCCACACTCATGCTCCAAGGTCGCCGGGGGCCGACGACCAGGGCTGTCGTATTGTCCCCGGGGGCCGTCACCTTCAAGGCCGTAGCCCATATCCGAGAAGCCCGCGGCCCAATCCGGAGCGCAACCAAAAAAACTCTCCCCTTGACGGACCAAAGTCCAGTCAGGGGGCGAGTTGATCTCGCGGCCGTTGGAGGTTGCTCCGTGGATCACGGGCAAAGAAAGGGCTTGGGTTGCAGAGACCCGAGCAGAAACTACTCGAGGCCAGCTCCAAAGCTGGTCGGAGGCGAAGCGGACGCTTCGGTTTCCTCTTCGGGAGCAGGCTCGGGGGCGGACTGTGCTTTCGGCGCGCGCTCTTCTGCGGGTGCCTCGGCTGAATCGTGGCGGAAATCAACTTTGGGGTCCAGAGTAGGATCCGTGGAGACTTCGCCAGGAGAATCGCCGGAGGAACCATCCATCCCCAGGCCAAAACCACCGTCAGGCTCACGCTTGGCGGCGGGCTTGCGGTCCTTGGGCTCAGCACGCTCAGCACGCTCAGCACGCTCCTCGCCGCGACGATTGCCGCGATCATTGCCGCGATCACTGCCGCGATCACTGCCGCGATCACTGCCACGATCACTGCCACGATCACTGCCACGATCACTGCCACGATCACTGCCACGATCATTGCCACGATCATTGCCGCGATCATTGCCGCGATCATTGTCACGCTCTCTCCCACGGTCCTCTCGGTGTCGGCCTCGACCTCGGTCATCATCACGGCCGCGGCCACGGCCGCGTCCTTGACCCTTGCGACCACGGCTACGCCCACCGAAACCTTCCCGCTCGACCCCATCGTCGTACTCATCGATGTCGTCGATGAACTCAGTGGGGATCTCTTCGGAAAGAAAAATCGCGCCGCGGTCATAGAAGTCAATACCGTCTTCCCAAGCGTCGCCCGCCAAGACGCGGATCACCGCATAGCGACGATCCAGGCGGCGGCCAACCTCACGGCCCTCCTCCTCGGTGAGGGACAGGTGAATGTGCGAACGACGCACACTCTTTAGGCCGTCACGCTCAACGTTGGGCACATCCCGGCCACGCACAGTGGCAAACAACTCGTCCGGCGGTTCATCCGGTTCCCCGGGATCCACCTCAATCGAGTGGCCGTAAAGGGCGCGAATGCGACCGTCCTTGATCTCGTATCGTGCACGGTCAGCCCCAGCCAGGGCCTCGTTCACGTCTGCCTCTTCAACCGACTCGCCGAGCCGCTCATTGAGAGCCCGCACAACATCGTCCAGGTCACCCCAGCCGAACTTGTCGAGTTCCAGATCGAATTCTTCCGGCTGGTGCCGGAGCATATATGCCAGCGAACGGGTCAAGCGCTCGTGGAGAGAAAATTCAGTTTCCATCACGGGAAATTATATGCAACTGGCGGCCCATCCGCACGGATCCAGGCGCCCACATCAGGCCCCCACGATGGGCTCAAGGGGCCCTTCCTCACCCTCGCTGCGGGAGACAACAGCCGCCGCACAGGTGTCCGACCATACATTGACCACCGTGCGCAGCATATCCAACGGGCGATCCACCGCCAGCAGCAGGGCTGCGCCCTCAACCGGCAGGCGCAGGGCAGCCAGGATGGTCAGCATCATCACCAGCCCTGCGGAGGGGATGCCCGCCGCCCCCACGCTTGCCAGAAGGGCCAAAATCACCACAAAAGCCTGCTGTCCAAGCCCCAGGGGATTCCCCCCCACCGAGGCGTAGTACTGCGCCAGGAAGATCACCCCAATGCACTCATACAGGGCGGTGCCATCCATGTTGACCGTGGCGCCCAGGGGCAGGGTGAATGAGGTCACCTTGTTGCTGACCCGCCCCCGGTGCTCCACGGTCTCCATGGTGACCGGCAGGGTCATGCTGGACGAACTGGTGGAGAAGGCGGTGAATAGAGCCGGTGCCATTGCCTTGGCCCACTTGATGGGAGATACCTTTGCCACGAACCTCAACAGGAGGGGCAAGGTCACAAGGGCGTGCACTAGGAGCGCCAGGGTCACCACGAACATATACAGCAGCAAGGCCTTGAAAGGCGCCAGGCCTGTAGTCGCAACCACCTTGACCATCAGCGCAAAGACGCCATAGGGCAGCAGAGCCAGGACGCCCTTGGCCATGCTCATCATGACCTCCAGAAACGATGCAAAGACCTCGCGGATACGTTTGCCGTGAGGATCAGGAGTGCGGGTGATCGCATATCCAAGGACCAGAGCGAAGAAGATGATCGAGAGCATGGCCCCGTTGTCCTGCAAGGAACTGAAGATATTGGGAGGCACCATGCGCTTGACCACTTCGATGAACTCCCGCAGGCCGCCCCCCTCGGGTACCACATCGGGCATCACCAATCCAAGGCGCGCTCCCTCACCAGGCACAAAGACATTGACAAGAATCTGACCCACCATGATCGCAAGCAGGCTGGTCAGCATGTAGTAGAAGAAGGTCTTCTTGCCCAAGCGGCGCAGATCTTTCATGCCCCCCACACCGGCCACACCGGAGACGATTGAGGCCAGCACCAAGGGCACGATCAGCATCTTCAAGAGGGCAATGAATACATCCGCCACCAAAGCAAAGGGGTAGATCCAGTTGTCCCGGGGAGAATCCGGTTCAATGGCTACGGCCATGGGACGGGCCCCTGCCTCCTCCTTGGACCAGGTTCCCGACTGATCCTGTCCCTCGCGAGTGGGGAAGAACCAGATCACCTCCCCATTTGAAGTCCTCTCCAAGGCCTGCTGCACATCCTGGGGAGTCGCGAGCGCCACATCATCATCTGCAGCGCGCTCTTCCGCGCCTCGATTCAAAACGGCCAGCCGCCAGGTGCTGCCCACTGCAAGTCCAGTCTTGGCAGCTGGACTGCCGGCCCTGATGGAGACCACACGCACGCCCCCACCGGGAACGCTCTCGAAACTCGCTCCGATCCAAGCGGGTGCGGCCAGAGTGGCCTGCATCACGAGGCCCACGGCGGCTCCAAGAGCCATGCCGATCAGGACCTTCCAGTGGAGGGCGGACTTTTTGGGACTGGAATCGGGGTTCATACGCCAAGGGTACAGGCCCTATTGGCGGCATACACCGTCGAGCTGGGCCAACTTGCCCCCGAGAGGTCAGCCGGCACTCTTGGTCGATCGTATTTGGAGGACACGAAGGCCCCGGGGAGTGGAATTCGAATTCTTGCATCCCCCCACAGACTCGGGCGCGGAATCCAAGGAGATACGGCAGGACCCTGCCTGGGCTCTGGAGCCCCCACTCCTCAGGTCGACCGAGCCTGTAGGGGGCAAGATCCCGCGGCCAGAAGCCTGCCCGCAAGGCGCACCTACCCCTGGGGATCTGACGTTCGATGCGCCAGAACCCCCAGCTCCATCACCACGAACAGGAAAAATCAGAGCGGGTCAAGCCCTGCGACCCTCCCGCACTTGAGCCTGGCGGTTATCGCCTCAGCGGATCCAAATCAAACTCAGCGGGCACGGGAACCCCAAGAACATCCAATACCGTTGGTGCTATGTGCAAGACGCTGACACCGTCTTCAGGCACGCTGACCTTCTGATTGCAAAAGAAGATCCCAGTCACCAAGTTGGGAGAGTTGCCAGCGTGATCCCCCGACCAGGGATTAGTGTTGTCCCGGTAGATCGGGCCCGGGCCTACCTCCCCGTCACGCTCCATCAGCCGCACGCCACCACTAACTGTGTTCCAGCCAGCGCGGTAGAACTCGTCAAAACCCAGCATGAGGTCTGAACAGGGATAGTCCATGCTCTGCCATTCACCGGGGTACTTGTCCCAGACGATTTCCGCATCGAGCACCACGCTGTTGCCTCCATCCGTGGCGACCACGGCCCGGGCCGCGATGTCCTCCAGTACTGCGCGGGCATCGCCGGGGGGCACAATACCCAGGGGCTCGCGCCCCTCCAGATTCAGGTAGATCATGCCCAAACCCAAGGAGTAGGCCTTGGTGCGAGTCCAATCCACGTAGCCGAAACCACCGGACCCATCACGTGTACTGACGCCGTCCTTGAGGGTCAAAAAACCTTCCTGGATCAACCATCCGTTGACGTCCATTTGACGGCGGAAGGAAGTGAAGCCGTGATCTGCGCATAGCATCAGGGTGTCGTTGGGCTCGAGGCGTTGCATGACTTCGCCCACCCGGGCGTCCATCTGTCGATAGACCTCTTCGATACACTCGGAGAGGGGCATGTCTCGGCCAAAAAACCGCACGATACGCTGGGCCTCTTGTGGATCGTGCATGGGGTGCTCGGGATCCGCATGCACATAGAGAATGTGCTGCACCCGATCGGTGATGCTGAAGACACTGAAGAGCAGGCGCCAATCATCCTGATCTATGGCACGCTTGAGCAACCTGCGTCGCCACTCCATGGTGAATTCGATGTCCTCCAGAAAAGTCTGCGCATCGATGCGCTCGTCCTTCATCTGATTGGTCATGCAAGCCCAGCCGAGGGTCTCAAAGGGATTGCCGAGCCAGCCCTCGAGTTCCCGGGAAAAACCCCTTGGCTGACTGATCGGCTGCCAAAAGGGAGGCTCACTGGGATCGATGGCCAAAGAGTCCATATAGAGAGTCAAGGGATCTTCAGCCTGTTCAAGCTTGACCCTGGTGAGGGCATTGACCGTGAGCAGTGGTCCCATTTCGAAAGTCAGGCGATACCAATCGGACCAGCTACCCTGCTGCACGTCCTGCGCCTGATTACCAATAGTGATGCGTGCGCCACCCTCCAGGGGTTCAACCATCAAAGGCAAGCGAGTACGGCTCTCCCAGGGTTTCTTTGTCATGCCGTCCAGCAGGTCGCTGGCGGCCCGTTTCTCATCCTGCAGTTTCTGACTGTCCTTCCAGGAGAGACCCTTCTCCGTCAGGCCTTCTTCAGCAGTCTGCCGGGAGCGCATGGCCAGGGAGCGCTTGTGCAAGTCCGTGGGTCCCCAGACAAAGGACTTGTAGATTCCATCCCCATCAGCCGCAAGTTGAAAGATCGTGCCTGAACCCGTGGAGCCTGCGCGTTCGCCCTTGGGTCCCGGATCAAACCAAATGTCATCGCTGGAATAGATGAACCACTCTCCACTGATACCACCACGCACATCGGGCAAACCCAGACCACCGAGCACCCGGGTGTTTTTTGCGTGGGGCCGATCGAAGGCCAGAGCCGCGTCCAAAACCAAAGCAGGCGCGCCCGCCTCGCCCGCGTAATCCCAAAATCCGGCCACACGCACGTTGTTACGGTAGATCAGGGGCACGTCCAGGGGAACATCGTCCTTGGCGGACATGGCCGCATAGCCCCCGAGGATACCGATTACCAGGGCCAGAACCGCGCTCAGCCCACGACCGACGCGCAGTACCAATCCCAACAGGACAAAAACCACCAGGACCACAGAGAGGCCAGCGAAGAGGGCCAGCTCCGTTGCCGACTTGCCGAGCACGAAGCCGAGCACGCCGCCGATTTTGTCGCCGCGCGCCTCAAGCCTCTTCATCAACTCCTCCACCGGGACGTTTCGCTCTTGAGTGATGTGCGCCACCCCAGGAAACGGGGAATTGCCAATGATCTTGCGATTTATGAAACTCGCAACGCCGTTCTTGGCCGGGTTCTGACCCGTGTTGATCGCAGCCCAGCCCGCGGCGGACTCTGCAGGGTTGGTGGAGTGCAGGGGCGCAAACGTTCCGTCGGCGGCCAGAGCCTTGAGATTCGGCAACTGCCCCTCGTCAATCAAGCGCCGGGTGGTGCGGTAGTCCGCGCCATCGAAGCCCAGCACGAGGACACGACCCTCCTGAGACCTGACCGACTCGCTCACACAGACGGCCATCGAATCCAACCCAACCGGAGTGAAGTCCGAAGGTGCAGAAGTAAGCTCCGTGGACGGGAGCAGCGCAAGAATGAGAAGAAGTGGCTGGATCATGAAGTCTAGGGGCTCGCCGTCCCCCGCTGCCGCTAGGATGCAAGCAGCGGGCCTGGCCCGGGTGTCTCTCCCCACCGAGGGAAAACGGGCCCTGATTGAGCCGACGAGAGTAGGACCAAGACAAGCGTGAAGTCAATCCAGAGACAATCCAATGCAGGCCGTAGCCACTTCCATGGCAGGGGCGGCATCAGCAGTGCTGGAGCAATCGCTGCCCTGGGGGCAGTTCTGGTCCTGATCCTGCTGGGGTGGAATACCTGGTCCGAATTGCGCGGAGCCCAGCCCCTTGATCCCCTGGAAGGGCCTGCTGAAGATACCTCCCCCGGCGACCCGCAAATCGGGAGCCCGGACCCCAACGCCCTTCGCATTCAGGGAGGAATCCAGTCCGGGGTCGAACTACCCTTCAAACGCATGGAGAAGAGTTTCGCCGGCAGCGGAACCCTGACCGGAGCGGTCTCCTTTGCCCCAGGCATGGCGGTGCCCACAGAATGGACGCTGAATATCCGGCCCTCAATCTTCGCCCTGGGCCGTGACTCGGCCCAAAAACGCACACGGACTCTACCGGGGAACATCACCACCTTCGAAGAGTTTGACCTGCCCATGGGCGGCTATACGATCCAGGCCCTCGCACCCGGGATGTCTTCCATGGCCCAGGAAGTGATGCTCTATAAGTTGGCCGAGCGCGAAGACCTGCCCGGTGTGAACCGGGTGCACATGACGCTGCAAATGGTGCCCAAGGCGAAGGTGGAGGGCGTGGTCTATGGCCACACAGGCCAAGGAGCTGGAGACCTCAAGATCACCCTGCAAATGCACGGTCGCCCGACTCGGCATACAGTTCGCACGAACTACGCCGGGCTCTGGACTCTGGAGGACATGGACGAGGGCATCTATGTGTTACGCCTGGGGCCCTACGAGCGTCCGTTGATTCCCGAACAAGAGGTCCAGGTGCGGCGGCCCATCACGCGCACAGAAGACATCACCCTTCCGCCACTTTATGCCGTCCGACTACGTGCTGTAGATGAAACCGATCGGCCCATTGAAGGAGCCAGCGTGCACGGCATGGGCCCCACACCCATCGTTTGTGTGACGGGCTTTGATGGACAAGTCGAAGTTCAGCACCTTGCCCCTGGCGACTATCAAGTGCGCCTCGAACATAAGGCCAGCGGGCGCAAGGGGCGCGGGGAGTTCACCCTCAAGGCCCAGCCTGAAGGGCATGCTGCCGAATTGATTTTGGTCCGCTGCCTCAAGGGGAAATAGGCTCGGATGGCCGACCAGAAGAGCCGCACGGGGATCCACCCCAGGCCCACTGCTGGAGATGTGCCTAGCCTGCTGCGCTTTGCCTGGCCTTCAGTGCTCTCCTTTGTGGCCGGCAGTCTCTTCCGGGTCAACGACCAATTCTGGATCCAGCACCTGGGACCCTCCGCTCAGGAAGCCCTGGGAGCAGTGACTTTCCTGCTGATCTTCGACTTCGCTGCCTATTTCATTGCCATCGCCGGTTCCATGTCCCTGATCGCCCGAGCCAGCGGCGCCGGAGATGAGGGCGCTCGGGATTCCGCCATTCGTCAAGCCCTTTTCACCAGTGCCATGATCGGCGCGGTGATTGGTCTGTTGGGCTATAACCTGGCAGTGCCCCTGGCGGACATGCTCGATCTGGCAGAAGCTCAACGGGCGCCCTTCATCGACTATGTGCGCACAATCCACCTCTGGTCGGGAGCCCTTAGTCTGGCACCTCTGGTGAGCAACATATTCATCAGCATGGGCGACTCCTCAACGCCGTTCAAACTGCAGATTGGTTCGGTCTTGGCGAACTTTGTGCTCAACCCCCTACTGATCTACGAGTTGGATTGGGGTGCGGAGAACATGATTGCTGGACCGGGCATGGGCATGGCCGGCGCAGCTCACGCCTCGGGCATTTCTCGGGCCCTGAGCATGAGCGTGGGCCTGATGATCCTGGTCTTTCGCAAACGCATCCACCTGTGGAATCCCAAGGACTTCGTGCTGAAACGAATGATGCCGATTCTACGTATCGGCATTCCATCCGCGGCTTCAATCGGTATCTACTCTGTGGTCTACGCAGCCATCGTGAAACTGGTCATGTCACGACTCCCGGAAGCTTCTTTGGGTGGACTTTCGATTGGCTTCAATGCCTTCGAGGGTGTGGCGTTCCCCTTCTACCTGGGCATCAGCGTGGCGGGCGCCTCCCTGATCGGACGCAACCTGGGCGCTGGTAACCGACTGGAAGCACGACGCGCGATTCGAAGCATACGGCTGGTCAACCTTAGTCTTGGATTCTTCTTTGCGGCGGTGTTCTTCTTCGGGGGCCCCTTTCTTGTGCCCCTCTTCACAAACGATCCAGAGGTGCTGATCGAGGCGGGCTGGTATGTGAGGATCCTGGCGGCCAGCCAGGTCTTTGTCGCCCTCGAAGCAGCTGAAGAGAAGGTTCTATTGGGCATGGGCCACACCCGGCCAATTTTTGCGATTAGCGTACCGGGCAATTTGATCCGCCTGCCCCTGGCCTGGTTCCTGGCAATCTACCTGGACTGGGGAGCAATTGGAGTCTGGTGGACAATCAACATCTCGACCACGCTCAAGGCCCTGGCTTTCCACCTGACCGTACGGCAACTGGACGAACTCAAGACCGACTAGCCGGGAATAGCCCATTCGCCGATCGAGATCAAGACCTGCGAACGTACACTCCGCCTTACCATGAGTGCCCCCCTGCTTGAAGACCCACTCTCACTGGCCCGAGTCACCCCCGTGGCCAGCAGCGCTGATCTAGACAAGATCCTGCCCCAGGTCAATCGCTTTCGCATGGCCGAGGGCATCTTGCTCTCGGACCCTAACAAGGGAGTCACGGTGGGTTACCGGGACATCCGCGCGGACGACTGGTGGGCAGACGACCATATCCCCGGACGGCCCCTCTTCCCGGGAGTGCTGCAGTGCGAGCTGGCAGCCCAGATCGCGACCTATGACATGTTGAGCAATCGCTTCGACGCGAAGGCTGACAGCGACTCCTTCGTGGGGTTGGGCGGACTCGAAGCCGTGCGATTCCGAGCCCCGGTGGTACCCGGATGCCGCCTCGTGATGGCGGTTTTTCTCAAACGCGCCAGGCACAACCTCTGCCGCTACATCTGCCAAGGATTTGTGGGTGAAAAAATGGTCTTCGAGGGCCTGATCCTCGGCGTCCGTTTTTAGGCCCAGCAGCCCCGCTCAAGAGGAAGCCTGATCCAGGCCTGTACCAAATGCTGCGGGTGCCTCCCAGCCAGGATCCACCGCCATCTCGCCGCCTTCTGCTTCGAGAATATCGAGTACATCAAGCTCGACGCAGCCACAAGTGACGCCTTTCAGCAGGCCGCCCAGGCAGGGATCCGTGCGCCCGTCTTCGCCACTGATGAATTCCTTGACATAGGTGCCATGTTCGGTCAGGAGCTGTACACGCAGGGCCGAGTCACCCAGCACCTCGATGGACTCCAGTTCGATCCAACGCTCCCGAATCTTGTCCGCCCGACGATGGGCCACCCTGCTGGGAGTGCGCTGGGCCAGAACAATTCGCTGACCCACAAGAGCGTCCTTCGCCTGGGCGTCAATCTCTCCCTCGATAGACACATGCACCCCATACCGCTTGGCGTGCTTGCCCTCTTTGATCACCCGCACTCTCGCCTTCTCGGTCCAATGCAGGCCGCTGATTTCCAGGCGACCCTCGTTGCGGCTATTGACCAAAGCTTCGAGCTCGGCGAGATCCGCGTCCGGATTCGAAGGGTTTATCAGTTCCAGGATGAACGGTCGGCCCCGCCCGAGCATGCGCACATCCACATCCTCCCGTCCAGCCCCATGGAACTTGTGCTTGCGGGTGCCAAAGCCCTTGCCCAGCACCCACCCCACCAACTCCTGGACCGAGTCCCGAGTGAGCTTGCCGAAACCCTCGCATTTCTCGCAGTTGCGCCGCCGCCGCGGATGACCCTTGCACTCAGGACAAAAGAACACCGTCTGGGGGAGATCGCGAGTGAGCTTGCGGTAGCGGCCCTCGACAAAGATCTTGGCCTGGGACTGATTCGGCATGCTGAGTTTCCTGGAGATCCAACGCAGAAGACCCGGAAGGATAGCCGCCGGTCCCCCCACCAGTCACCAGAGATCAGATTCCCGACCAAAACTTCCCCTGCAGACTGCTAGGATCCCCGGGGCATGCATCCGATTCTCTTCGAAATTCCTGGACTGGGCCTGCCCATTCGCTCCTTCGGGGTGATGGTGGTGCTGGGCTTTCTGCTGGCCTCCCACCTGTTCACGCGCTGGTACTTCCAGCGAGCCACCAATGGCGACGAGGACGCCCGGGGCATCGGCGCCCTGCCCCTATGGGTCATGGTCGGCGTAGTTGGCGGCGCACGCGCGGCCTATGTGCTGGTGGAATCCCTGCAAGGGACCCCTGTTGGTGAGCGGTACAAAAACGATCCCCTCTCGATGCTGTACGTCTGGGAAGGAGGACTGGTGATGTACGGGGGCTGCTTCGGAGCGATCTTTGGGGGCTGGTTGTGCGTCAGAAAATATGCCCTGCCCTTCACCCAGGTCCTTGACCTGACGTTTGTGGGCGCCTTCTTCGGTCTCAGCATCGGACGCATCGGCTGCCTCTTGGTGGGCGACGACCACGGCAGCATCGTGCCGGACAAATGGAGTCACCTGCCGTTTCCAATCACCGTGGATGTACCCAGCCTTGAGTGGCTGGAGGCGAACCCGGACAGCCTCTTCCCCAAGGGGCTCGCGGGCCAAACCATCTGGGCCACGCAGCCTTGGATGACCATCAACGCTCTTGCGTTGGGAGTCATTGGCATTTGGTTCCTGCGCCAGCGGGCATACCGGGGACAGGTGGTGCTACGCCTGCTGGCGCTCTACTCCGTCGGCCGTTTTTGCATCGAGATATTCCGCGGGGACTCGATCCGTGGACTCTGGTTCAACGACACGATCTCCACATCCCAACTGGTCTCGATCCTTCTCTTCACCTTTTGCGTAAGCATGCTGATCAAGAACCGCCATCGTCAAGAACCGGAGCCCCTGCCCCAAACTGACCCGGTCGCCAACGACTAGATCCCCATGCGCCCGACCCCAGATGGCCCCAAGATTCATGCTGGCATAGACGAAGCTGGCCTGGGCCCCTTGCTCGGCCCCCTCTGCATCGGCTGGTGCGTGACCAGTTCGCCCTCACAAGCGAAGCAACTCAACCACTGGGATCTCTGGAACAGTGCGGTCAGTCAGAAGCACCCGCGCAGGAGCGAACTGCTGTTCGTGGCGGACTCCAAGCGCGTGTTTGATGGCAGCCCCAGTAGCCGCGCGAGGCTGGCAGCCACAGCCCTCAGCTTCCTGCGTGCGGCTGGCAACCCGGCGGTCTGCGGCAGGGACCTCTTGCATAGCCCAGCTCCCCCACTGCGCCCCCAGGAAGAGGCCCCGGCCCCCTGGTTCGGCTCCTGGTTGCAGACCCTGCCCAACGAGGTTTCAGAACAGCAGCTCAAGCTGCAGGCCGCAGCCCTGGAAGCGGCCATGGAATCCTCCGGCTGCCGCGTGCTTGAGGCGGCGGTGCGCATTGCCCCAGCGGGAGAACTCAACGCCTCTTTCGAGCGCACCCAGAACAAGGCGGTCTCCACCTGGGCGCTGGTGGCGCCAATCTTGACCCACCTGTGGCAGCTCTATGGGCAGCAACAGGTGGCCGTTGTGCTGGATCGTCAAGGGGGCCGACGGCACTACGGCGGCCTGCTGGCCCAAGAATTCCCCTTCTGTGAAATCCAAACCCTGACCGAATCCAGAGACCTCGCCCAGTACCGCATCTGTGGGGCGGAGCGCCGCATGCTCCTCACGGTGCGACCTAAAGCGGAAGATTCAAGCCTGCCCGTGGCGGTGGGCTCCTGCCTTGCCAAATACGCTCGGGAGAGCGTCATGGATGCCTTCAACCGCTGGTTCACTGACTTTCAAGAGGAACTCAAGCCAACCGCCGGCTATGTGACCGATGCGCGTCGTTGGCTGCTGGATGCCAGGCCCGCCCTGGCCAAGGCCAAGGTGCCCACTGAGTTGCTGATTCGAACGCGCTAGCCCCTGGAGGGTTTTGGACCCTGGAGCCCCTGAACCGTAGGATGCCAACGGCTCCTGCCATCCCCCGGAAGTTCACCCGAAAGACTGCACCAAGAGAGCACACCGTGAAGACCGCCATCCTTGGAGCCGGAGTTTCCGGTCTTTCCCTCGCGCGGGCGCTAGTGGAGGGCGGGCTGGATGCGGCGGACATCACGCTCTTCGAGGCCGCGCCGGTCGCTGGCGGCCTCTGCCGCTCGAAGGTCATCGATGGATTCACTTATGATCTGGCCGGAGGCCATATCCTGTTCTCGAAGCAGCAGAAAATCCTCGATTGGATGCTGACCGCGGGAGGTGGACCAGAGGCTTTTGAAGAACGCCAACGCAACACAGCAATTCGTTTCGAGGATCGCTGGGTGCGCTACCCCTTCGAGAATGGTATCGGGGACCTTCCGGACCAGGCGAACTATGAGTGTCTTGCGGGCTATGTACACGCCTGGCACCAACGCAAACTGACAGGCTCCGAAGCCCCGAGCGACTTCGCAGCTTGGATCAAGTGGCGCTTTGGCGAGGGTATCGCCAAACACTTCATGGATCCCTACAACGAGAAGATCTGGAAGCGCCCCCTGGAACAGATCACCAGCGAATGGGTCGCCGGTCGTGTGCCCGACGCCCCCATCGAAGATGTGCTACGAGCAGCCGTGGGCATTCGCACGGAAGGCTATGTGCACCAGTCGGTGTTCTGGTACCCCAAACAAGGCGGTTTCCAGGCGATCACGGATGGCATGGCAGCGGACTTGAAAGCGCGCATCCGCCTCTCGACTCCCGTGGACAAAGTTACGCGCAAGGGCGAGGGCTGGTCGGTGCACGGGGAAGAATACGACCAGGTAGTGCTGACCACTCCCCTGGACCTCGCAGCCAAGCTGGTTGAAGGAGTGCCCCCCGATGTGAGCGCCGCCATGGAGGGCTTGGAATACAACGGACTGGTTTCTTTTCTGGTGGCCTTGGACACGCCGGAGCAACCGGACCTCTCCTGGTGCTACCTGCCGCACCCCAACCAAGGACCCGCCAACCGAGTTACTTGGATGTCAAACTACTCCAAAAATGGCGCTCCCGAGGGTAGGAGTTCGCTTTTGGTGGAAATCACCTGTTCGGGTCGAGAAGGCCAGCCGGAGCAGGAATTGGAAAAAACAATGCTCCTCGGCTTGGAAAATGCAGGCCTCCTGAGACGTGATCAGGTGCTTTTCACAGACCGCAGCGATGTGAAGAGGGCCTATGTGGTCTATGTCCACGGCCACGAAACCCGTCGTAGGAAGGCCCTGGAGTGGCTTGAGGCCCAGGGATTGTTCCCCCTGGGGCGTTTCGGACGATTCGAGTACGACAACTCGGACCAATGTGTGGAGAAAGCCCAGTGTCTTGCGAAGAGACTGCTTAAGGCCGACAATCTCCCAGCGTGACACGCCCTGTTTCGGTTTGAGACCGAAGTGTACCACTACGGATTTCTGATCCGCATTGTGCACCAACTTGGAGCAATCCACGGGTCTCAGAGCGGAACAGAGCCATCTCACTTTTATCCATTCTTATTATCGATCCTGGTTGGAAGATGCTCCGCGGCCTCTCCCAGCCCCAATCCACACTCCCTGTAATTCACCGCGGGTCGGGTTCAGCGAACCCAGCCTGACCAGACGCCTCTGAGGTGTTCCGTGTCGTATCCAATCACTATCCCTGCCACTCCCTTTTACCAACGAACAATGCTCCTGGCGTCAGCAGGATTGTTCTTGCTCGCCGCTTGTGGTGGGAACAGCGGCCCCAATTCCGGATCAGGGGGCAGCGGCCCGGGAGGAGGCTCCGGCAACGACTCCAACGCGCCCCACTCACTTGTGTTTGAAAGGCCGATTTCGGCCTACATCGCCCAAGTAACCGGGCAAGACAACACACCGACCTGGGCCGGAATCATCGACAACTTCACTGTTCTGCCCGAACTGCCAGCAGGTCTCGAGATCGATCCGCTGACAGGGGTGATCAGCGGCACTGCACTGATCCAGACCGAAGTCTCCCACTACACCGTCAGCGGTGCAAGCGAACATGGTTCCACAAGTGTGGCCTTGGAGATCCGTGTGACCGACACTCCGGTTCTGGCTCTCGGCAGCTATGGGGACGGCACCCTCATGATGCACCGCATCGACCCCTTCAGCGGCGCTCTCAGCCCCCTGGGCCTGGAGTACGCCCCCAGTGAAGCAGGTGCCCTGGGCGATGTGGTCGTACACCCAGATGGACATCTGGCCTGGACCGCAAACAACGGGGAATTGGGTAGCGCCGCGGATGTCTCGGTTTTCAGAATCGACCCTAACACCGGCCTGCCGCGCTATTCATCCTCACGCTCGTTCCTTGAAGGAGCTCACACCATGGGCCTGACCAGTGATGGCACCCTGGCCTTCATTGCCTCAAGAGCAAATCACCGCATCCAATCACACTCGGTGGATCAGATCAGCGGAGAATTGACCCCCATCGGCACCGCAGCGACAACCGGTACCAGCCCCGACCGCATCATTGTCGATCCTCTTGGTCGCTTCGTTTTCTGTCAGAACTACCATTCGCGCAACCTCAACCTGTTCCTGATCGACCCCACGACAGGCGAGCTCACCTTCCAAGGAGACCTGTCCTTCTTCACTCGACGCCCAACGGATATGGTGCTGGACGATACGGGCGAGCACCTTTATGTGAGCTTCGAAGAAACCTCGGAGATCCAACTCTTCCACATTGACTGGAACGGGACTCTTGGACCCCAGGTGACCTGGGGCACACGCACCGCCACAGGCGAACTGCCCACATCCCTGGCAATTGGCCCAGCGGGCACATTCCTTGCGACAACCTGTGCTGGAAGCAGCGAGCTGCGTGTCTACGAAGTAGACCGGGAGACTGGTGAGTTGGGCTTGGCCACAATCCAAGCAATGCCCTTCGAGCCTCGGAATGTGACCATGGACTGCTCTGGGGCCTACGCCTATGTCTCCTACACTGGCGAGCATGAGATCAGCAGCCTGCAAATCGACCCCGCCGACGGAGCCGTCACCCGAGTCAGCGAAATCAGAACCCGTCCCGGCCTTTTCCGCCTGACCATTCTGAACGCAACAGAGCCCCTGGCAGCAGTTGCCCTCAACCTCTACTCAATCAACGAGCAATCGGAAGACCTCTCGGCCTTCGATGTAGACCCCGCCTCCGGTGCACTCACCAGCAGCGGCCCGGACCAAGACCTGGGTATCCGCCCGGATCACCTGGCACTCGACCCGCGTGGCGCAGCCGCATGGATAGCAAACGAAGCAAGCCAGAACCTGACCGTGGTGCTACTCGACGACGACGGCATGGTAGCGAACATGCCCGGAACGCCGCTTGCTCTTCCAGGGACGCCCAAGGGTATCGCAGTGGATCCTTCTGGGCGCTATCTCTTCGTCACATTGGAAGTGCCTGGCCGGGTACTGGTGTTCACAATCGGAGAAAACCCCGAAGATCTGGCCCTCAGCCAAACTATCGAGTTATCCAACGACCCTGAAGAAATCTCCTGCGACCGAACAGGACGCTTCGTGCATGTGAGTGGCTCGGCCAGTATCGCGACCTTCCTCTTCGAACATGGCGACTTGGCCCATGAAGCGGCATACGCCGTGGCCACGGGCAACCCCAGCCACCTGCGCTTTGCCCCCTCGGGACGCCATGCCTATGCCTGCCTGGCCACAACCCATCTGGTGATGCCCTATGAGGTGCATCAGACCAGTGGCCAACTCTCGCCTCTGGTGGGAGCAGCCTTGGAAGTCCCCGGTGCCCCCGTCGCCTTCGAGCATGGCATTCCGCTGGCCCCGAACATGGTCCCCGATACGGGCACGGTGGTTGGTACCGACCCAGAATTGCCAGCGGGCTATGTGATCCTGAGCCAAGATGCGGGCAATCTTCCATCTCTGCTGACTGTGACCATCGATCCGGACACTCAAGTGATGACCCTGGTAGAGAGCACCTCTCTGCTCTTCAGTCCCAAGGACCTGCGCGTGAACCCCCGTGGGACCAAGCTCTATGTGCTGGACGGAGATGGCGATCGGATTGTTGTGCACTCAATCGGCGCGGACCCGACCGCGCTCAGCGAGGACGGTACCGTGCCCACAGGCACGGCACCCACGGCCCTGGTAATCCGCAAGGGTTTGGATTAGTGCTCAAAGCGGGGTGACGTGGCGTAAACTGGACGCCCATGTCCCTGACCCTGCTCATCACTGCCCTAGCCCTGACTCCCCAAGTGGATCGAATCACAGGCCAACCCTTCGCCACCCGCTCCCAGGTCCTCTGCCAACACGGTATGGTGGCCACCAGTCATCCCCTTGCCACCGGGGCCGCGCTGGACATCCTCAAGGCAGGAGGCTCTGCCATGGACGCAGCCATCGCAGCCAACTCGGTGCTGTGTTTCGCAGAACCCACGGGTTGTGGATTGGGGGGAGACCTCTTCGCCATTGTCTATGAGGCCAAGACCGATGAGGTGCACGGCTACAATGGCAGTGGACGGTCGCCTATGGGTCTGACCCTAGAGGAACTGCGCTCGCGCGGGTTGAAGAAAATCCCCAGCCACGGACCTCTGCCTGTCAGCGTGCCCGGCTGCGTGGAAGCCTGGGGCCAGTTGCACGGACGCTTCGGCGAGTTATCCCTTGAGCAGGTCCTGCAGCCCGCGATCCAACTGGCCAAGGAAGGCGCGCCAGTACCCCAGACCATCGCCTACTACTGGGGACTCAGTACACATCGCTTGAAGAAGTACCCGCACTTTGCCGAGACCTTCATGCCCAAAGGGGCTGCGCCAAAAGAAGGGGATGTCTTCGCCAACCCGCGCCTTGCCAAGACCCTCGAGGCAATTGCCAAAGGTGGCGCAAAGGCCTTCTACCAAGGAGCAATTGCCAAGACCATCGCCAAGGAGGTACAGGACCAAGGTGGCTTCCTGACCAGCGAAGACCTGGCCCGTCACAAGGGGGAGTGGACACCCCCGGTCTCCACCACCTATCGCGGCTATGAGGTCTTCGAACTGCCCCCCAACGGCCAGGGCATCGCCGCCCTACAGATGCTCAACATCATCGAACCCTATGACCTCAAGGCAATGGGTTTTGGCAGCGCGGAGCATCTGCACCTCTTCATCGAAGCCAAGAAACTGGCCTTCGAAGACCGGGCACGATTCTACGCGGATCCCTCCATGGCAGAGGTGCCTGTGGAGAGATTGATCTCGAAGGAGTACGCAGAGACCCGACGGGCCTTGATCGACCTGGAGCACGCAGCACAGTCCTTTCCTGCCGGCAACCCGGCCTTGGAAGAAGGAGACACGATCTATCTTTGCGTCGCCGATGCGGCGGGCAACATGGTCAGCCTGATCCAGAGCAACTATAGGGGCATGGGCTCGGGGATCACGCCAGAGGGTCTAGGCTTTGTACTTCAAGACCGGGGCGAACTCTTCGATTTGACCCCTGGCCGGGCAAACACCTACGCCCCGGGTAAACGCCCCTTCCACACGATCATCCCCGCCTTCGTCAAACACAAAGGCCAGCCCTTCCTGGCCTTTGGAGTGATGGGCGGTGCGACCCAACCCCAAGCCCACACCTGGGTGCTATGCAACATCATCGACTTTGGCATGAACCTGCAGGAAGCAGGCGACGCCTCCCGAGTGATTCACCTGGACTCCTCCCAACCGACAGGAGAACGAATGGCGAACGGGGGGCGGGTAACCCTGGAGGGCGGCTTTGATCCCAAGGTCTTGAAAGCCCTGCAGGCCATGGGTCATCAGCTTGTGGACCGGCCCGGAGTTTTTGGAGGCTACCAGGCAGTGGGTCGCCACCCTGAGAGCGGCTGCTGGGTTGGCGCCAGCGAGAGCCGCAAGGACGGCATGGCTGCCGGTTATTGAAGCCAGACGAGCAGAGCCCACACCGGCGGCAACTCGGTGATTAGCCCTGCGCTGACCAGAAAGCAGCCCTGGGATGACCGCAAAGGGGGGCAGGAAAAGGCTTCCTGCCGCAGAATGAGACTTGCAAGGACATGGCCTAGAATAGAGGGGTAGCGTTCCCTGCATGACACGGGGGCCGCACCTCTCCCCGGCTGTGCCCACCATGAACCGCCTCATAGCTATCAGCCTTCTTGTAGGACTTTCCGCTTGTTCAAACTCCTCGAACGGCAACTCCTCTGGCATCGCTGCACCCAGTGATCTGACCTACTGGGATGCAACGCTCTCCCTGATGATCGGCGTGCCGATCGCTCCCCTGACCCCCAGTGTCGAAGGGGAAGTAAGTGCATGGAGCACACAGCCCCAATTGCCCGCGGGACTGTCCATTGATCAAGGGACTGGGACCATTTCAGGAACTCCCGCGGGAGCGACTGAGTTCCAGGAGTACACGATCTCAGCTTCCAACCAGGGAGGCTCCACCTCAGCAGTACTGCCCCTGGGGGTTGCCCCCCCATTGCGGCATTTGATTGCTGGAGGCGATGCCATGGCCTCGGTGGAGATGTTCCGAGTAGATGCCCGCACGGGGATCGCGGCCCATGATGGATGGTTCGACACCGAAGCGGGGCTCAAGGATCTGATCAGCCACCCCTCCGTGAGTGTGGCCTATGCAGTGGTCAACAGCAATCCACCTAAGCTCTATGTCTATCATGTTCGCGCAGATGTAATTGCACCAGTGCGCGTCCAGTCCTGGGATGTAGGCAACAGCGAATCCTATGGTCTAGCAGTGGATACCAGCGGGCGCTCTCTGGTTATTACTGCCGAAGACGCGGACGAACTATGGGTTTATCCCCTGGCCCCGGATGGTCGCGTACTGACTGATCCCACAGTGCTCACCACCGAAGATGCTCCCCGGCTGCCTGTCTTTGCACACGATGCCGGGCACCTGGTGCTGGCCGATGGAGGAGACTCCACATCCTACGGACTGTCGAACTACACCCTTGATCCGGAGGGCATCCCCACAGGGAACCCGCAGCACACAATGCTCAACGGGTTTGAACCCTTGGCTCTGGCTGCAATCGAAAGTCGTCTCTTCCTGGGCATAAGCGGTTTCAACGTGAACACCATCCTGCCACTGGACCTGATTGACGGGGATCTGGTGCCAGATGGTTCGGGTGCGAAGGACCTGGGCGAGGGACAACCGATTGCCATCGCGATTCAACCCACCGGCCGCTCCCTGGTGATCTTGCTGGGAGGCGCAAACCCTGCGGTGCAACGCTTCATCTTGCTCAAGGACAGTCTTGATCTTGGCGCCTCTGGAGAGCCCTTCTCCCTGGGAACCGCCCCATCAGCTTTGACCTATGACTCCACGGGGCGCTTCCTATTCATTTCGGTAGCGGGGCTCGATGGCCTGCTGGCCTTTGAAACCGACCCCAGTGATGGATCCCTCTTCAGCAGGGGCGCCTTCCGCACTCGCAGCGGGGCGGATCACCTGGCCGTGGTGGTCGGCCCAAACCCAGTGGAAGCCACCGTACGCGGAGTCTTCGTCTCGGACAAGGGGCGCATGCTAAGCGTTGGGGGACCGGGCATCTCGGATGGCATGATCCACCAGTTCGGAATGGACCCGACCAGTGGACAGTTGGCCACATCGGCCCTGCCAATCCCGCTCGGCAACGATCCCTCCGAAGCCCTGGTACACCCCCGCGGCTCTCTTTTCTTCACCCTTGACATTCCCGCCCAGTCCCTCTGGTCACTGAAGGTGGGAGAAGATGGGATCCTCGATACAGCCCAGGCGTCGGTGCTGAGCACACCTATCGATCCACGCACCATGGCACTCAACCCCTTGGGGACCGTGCTCTACTTGGCCACGGGCGGAGCTCAGGGTTCAGCCGCGGTTCACGCCTATAGCATCAACGAGGACCATGGTCTCTTGTCACTGATCGGTTCCAAGGACCTTGATCTGACACCCTCCTCCATGCTTTCCGATCCCACAGGGCACTGGTTGGTTGCAGCAGATTCAAGCAGCGGACTGTTGGCGAGCATTCCCTTGAACCTGGACGGATCACTGGACATTCCGGCAGGGGTTCCCCAATTGACAGTCACCGGCGGCCCCGCAGGCATGGCCTTCTCGCGCAATGGCCAGGACTTCTTCGTCGCTTTCAAGAGCGCACACCTGATCCGCGGCTACAGACTGCAGGCAAGCAGCGGCGTGCTCTCAATCAAGTCTGGCAACGATGGCAGCGGCTATGAAATTGAAACGGGCATTCTTAGTGAACCCTATGACATCGTGCACCACCCCTTCGAGACTTGGATCTTTACCACTTTGGGGGGCACAGGGGATGTAATCCAGTGTGATTACTCCAAAGGCACCAGTGGTGCCACTGCGGCAGGCATCTCCCTGGGCGACCTGGAGATCTCACCCCTCGGACGCTTCCTTTTCGTGGTGGACAATGACGACCGCAGCGTCTCCGGCTTGCGCATAGGGGTCGATGGCCTACCTGTACTGCAAACCTCAGCTCCCCATGTGCTGGACAACCCTGTAGTGGTCCGCGCCAGTGTCAGTTGGGAATGATTCCCAGTCATACAGAGCCAAGGAGCCGCCCCTCGACGGCTTTCGAGAGGAGCGGGTAGGCCTGGCGCACGTTGCAGCCGGCCCTATCAGTCCCTGGACTTCTTCATGTCAGACAGAAGCTGCTTGATTTTTGGATCCATTGCACTTGATGAATGGCCACTGGCCACAATTATGCCTTTGGCGTCAATCAGGAAGTAGGTCGGGTAACCACTCACCTTGTACAGATCAGCAATCGGGGAATCCTCACCTTGATAGGCGCTGATCCATGAGACACCGTGCTTCTCGACGCCCTTGCGGAAAGTCTCGGGGTCGTCACCGGTATTGACGCCAATCAGTGCAAAAGGGCTGTCTTGATGGAGCTTCACGAGCTCCTGCAGGTGCGGCATGGCCGACCTGCAGGGGCCTCACCAGAATCCGTAGAAATCGATCAGGACCACCTTGCCGCGATAATCCGACAGCTTGAAGTCGTGGCCATCGATAGTTCGGCCCAGGAACTCAGGAGCTTCTTTACCCGGCTTGAGGTCCTCGGGCCGGGTGCGCTCAGCGCGCATCCTGAAGCCGTACTCTGTGTCGGCGTAGTGATCGAGCAGTTCAGCCATCAGGGCATCAGCCTCTTCAAGAGCTTGCTTGCCTTCAAGCTTGCGCAGTAGACCCACCAATTCATACTTGCACAGTGCCTGGATGTTGTGGTCCTTGTTGACCTTTGCAACTCTGCGCAGTGCATCCATCACCCACTCTTGACCCAGGTGCTTGCGGTCACGCACAAAACTGTCGACGCCATCGCCAAACCAGCTCGCCATGGAATAGTCCTTGAGCAGCAGTTTCGCGATGCGCACCTTCTCAGGCGCTATCGCAGAAAGGCGTAACCCCTTGTTGCGCAGGGAGCTCGTCATCCAGATCAAGGCGCGGCCCTCGCCTCCGTCAGCCAGACCTTGAAACCGATCCCAGAAGAGCCTGACCGGATGCTTCTCGCGCAAAGCGCGCTTGGCCTTGATCCCCTTGGCCTTGCGCAGTTCCGCGCGCCAGCCGTCGTAGGCCTCATCGAATTCAGCTTCCAGATCACTGAAGGCATCTTCAACGATGGACTCCATCAGGACCTGGCTCGGTGTCACCTGGTCCTCCTGTGGTGCGATGCCCGCGAAGAGGGGCACAAGAATGAGGGGAAAAGAGATCATTGTGTTTCCTGTTCAGGCGGCGAACATCACCGCAGGACAAAAGATTCTAGCTCGAATCAAGTCTGGAAGGGGTTAGAGTTGCGTCAACAAGCAGCCCCGGCCGATTTGGCCTGAACTACTCAAGAGCTGCAAGGGGCTGAGGACGCTCCCAGGACGCGCTGCGGGCCTGAATGACCTGCACCAACTCGTCAAGGGTGACTTTTTCCTGCTCCATGGAATCCCGGTGCCGCAGGGTGACCGTGCCATCGGAAAGCGTGTCACCGTCGATGGTCACACAGTAGGGCGTACCGATCTCGTCCTGGCGCCGGTAGCGGCGCCCGATAGCGCCTTTCTCGTCATAGAAACTCGCCAGATGGGCGTGGCGCAGAAGGGCCTCCACCTCGGCCGCCTTCTCGGGCATGCCGTCTTTCTTGACCAGGGGAAAAACTCCCACCGTGATGGGCGCAAGGCGCGGAGAGAAATGCAACACCGTGCGCATGTCCTTGCCCACCTGCTGCTCTTCGTAGGCGTCAATCAAGAAGGTCAAGGCCATACGATTGATCCCACCTGCGGGCTCAATCACATAGGGGGTGTAGCGTTCCTTGGCCTGGGGATCGAAATAGACCAGATCCGTACCGCTGGCTTCACTATGACGCTTGAGGTCGAAGTCCGTACGACAGGCGACTCCTTCCAACTCCCCCCAACCAAAGGGATAAAGGTACTCGATGTCCGCTGTAGCCGTGGAGTAATGGGCCAGTTCGTCTGCTTCATGCTCACGCATACGCAGCTTGTCCGGGTTGAGTCCCAGGTTCAGGTACCAATCAAAACGCGCCTTACGCCAGTAGTCGTACCACTGGTCATTCTCCTCAGGAGGCACGAAGAACTCCATCTCGGCCTGCTCGAACTCACGGGTGCGAAACACAAAGTTGCCCGGTGTGATCTCGTTGCGGAAGCTCTTGCCAATCTGAGCGATGCCAAAAGGCGGCTTGAGGCGCCCAGCCTCCATCACATTCTTGAAGTTCAAGAAGATCCCCTGGGCGGTCTCAGGCCGCAGGTAGGCCACGGAAGCAGACTCTTCCACCGCCCCAATGTGGGTCTTGAACATCAGATTGAAGGCCCGGGGCTCGGTCAGTTCTCCCTGGCACTCGGTAGGATTCTTGCTGGGTTTCTTGGGGCAGCGGGCATCATCGAGCTTGTCCGCCCGAAAGCGCGCCTTGCAGAGCTTGCAGTCCACCATGGGATCGCTGAACCCCCCCACATGTCCGCTGGTCTCCCAGACCTTGGGGTTTTGAATAATCGCCGAATCAAGCCCCACCACATTGGAACGCTCCACCACCACGTCATCCCACCAGGCGTCCTTGATTCGTCGCAGGAGCTCGACCCCCAGGGGGCCATAGTCATAGGTGTTCCCGATGCCTCCGTAGATCTCGGAGGCCTGGAATATAAAACCCCTACGCTTGCAGAGGGAGACGATGGCATCCATGACGCCAGTTGCTTGTTTGGCCATTTGAGTTAAGGAGGGGCGCGGGGAGCAGCTCCCGGGCGCAGAGTCTAGCAGGCCGCCCTGCGCTCTCCAGGGATCAGGGGCAAGAATCAAGCTGTCCGAGACCAAGCTCACTGAGCAACTCCGCCCCATGGCGCACACGAGAGCCCCAAAGACACGGGGCCAGGCTGCCGCTAGAATGGCTGCCCATGATCGCACCCAGTGAGCCCCGACGCCCGCACGACTGGCAGGCCCCCCGCGCCTCCCAGGGCCGCCGAGAGCACTCCGCCGCCCTGGAACAGCTGGAAGACCGCATCCTGGCTGGCGAACGCATTTTGGAAGAGGAGGCCTTCTTTCTACATGAGCAGGCGGATCTTCTGACCCTCGGCCGCATGGCCGATGGCGTGCGCCAGCGCCTGCACCCTGGGAACCGGGTGACCTACATCGTGGATAGGAACATCAACCCCACCAATGTCTGCGTCACCGACTGCGGCTTCTGCGCCTTCTACCGTTCGCCAGGACATAGTGAAGCCTATGTGCTCTCGCGGGACGAGATCTACCGCAAGGTCCAGGAAACCGTGGACCTGGGCGGCCAGCAGTTGTTGATGCAAGGAGGCCACCACCCCCAGCTCCTGAGCGACTGGTGGTGCGAGTTGATCAGCGATATCAAGCAGCGTTTCGATATCAACTGCCATGCCCTTTCAGCTCCTGAACTCGACCACTTCAGCGTGATGGAAAAGCGCCCACTGGAAGAGATCATTGCCGACTTGATCGAAGCGGGCATGGGCAGCCTGCCCGGAGCCGGAGCTGAGATCCTGGTCGAGCGAGTACGCAAGCTGATCGCTCCCAAGAAGACCAGCACCAACCGCTGGCTGGAGGTGCACCAGCGGGCGCACGAGGCGGGCCTGCGCTCATCAGCAACCATGATGTATGGCAACCTGGAAACCTCCGCTGAACGAATCAAGCACCTGATCCGACTGCGCGACCTGCAGGACATGACCGGCGGCTTCACCGCCTTCGCCACCTGGAACACCCAGCCCCATGGGGTCCCAGAAGAGCACCTCTACCCCGAAAAGACCACGCCAGCGATCTACCTGCGCGTACAAGCACTGGCGCGAATCGTGCTCGACAACTTCGAGAACATCCAGACCAGCTATGTGACCCAGGGCACCAAGCTGGCCCAGGTCAGCCTGCACTATGGGGCCAACGACTTTGGAGGAACGATGATCGAAGAGAATGTGGTCTCCGCCGCCGACTGCTTCAACCTGGAGTCAATCCAACGCCTGGAAGCTCAAATCTGTGGTGCAGGCTTCAGCCCCCGTCAACGCAACTCCTGGTACGGTTTGATCGACCCCCAGGAAGGCGAACCCAGTGGCCCCACCTGCCGCGAAGAAGCCGCCACTCACCGCGTCGCACCCGCTGAATGGGCCAGCGCCAACCCCAGCAACTCCCTCTGATGCTCCCCCTCAGCAACCCCAAGGACATTGCGCGTCTACAGCGAAGAGCGGAGCTAGCAGGCCTGGGCTCCATCTGCACGAAGGTGCTGGAGGGAGAACGCCTTTCCAGCGACGACGCCCTTGCACTCTACGCAACCCCGGACTACCTGACCATGGGCATGCTGGCCAACCACGTGCGTGAGCGCATCCACGGGGACCTGACCTATTTCAATATCAACCAGCACATCAACTACACGAACGTCTGCAACAAGCTCTGTCGCTTCTGCGCGTTCCAACGCCTGCCCAACCAGGAGGGTGCCTATGTCTTCACCCCCGAACAGGTAGCCCAGAAGATCACCGAGCAACTGGACCAACCAGTGACCGAGGTACACATGGTGGCAGGTATCTATCCCAAACTGCCCTACGAGTACTACCTGGACATTCTACGGGCCGTCAAGAGCGCCCGTCCTGAGATCCACATCAAGGCCTTCACCATGATCGAGCTGATGCAGATCGCCCACCGGGCAAAGAAGCCCTTGGAGGAAGTGCTGCCCGAGTTGATCGAAGCGGGCCTCGGCTCCTGCCCCGGGGGCGGCGCGGAGATTTTTGCCGATCGGGTTCAGCGGGAGGGTTATCACCTCAAGAATACGGGCCAGCAGTGGCTCGACACCGCGCGCACAGTGCACGCCGCCGGCCTGCACAGCAACTGCACCATGCTGCATGGGCATATCGAGACCGTCGCGGAGCGCGTAGATCATCTGCTTCACCTGCGTGAATTGCAGGACGAGACCGGTGGACTGCAGTGCTACATCCCTCTCTCTTTCCATCCGGAGAACACCGAATGGAGCCACCTCCCGGGCCCCACTGCCCTGGACGAACTACGCGAAATCGCCATCGGCCGCTTGATGCTGGACAACATTCCGCACATCAAGGCCTACTGGATCATGCTCACAGTCCCCATTGCCCAGCTGGCCCTGTCCTTTGGGGCTGACGATGTGGATGGCACGGTGGTGGAAGAAAAGATCTACCACGATGCGGGAGCCACAACCCCCCAGAGCGTGGCGCGCCAGGAACTGGAGAATTGGATCAGCGAGGCAGGACGCATCCCGGTGGAACGTGACACCCTCTACTCGGTGGTCTGGAGCGGTGACGAAGAGTTGGCCCCGGTGGGTTCCGCCGCATCAGGCCTGGGCTGAGGCTCAGCGCGGCAACTTGTCCGCATACGTGGCCGGGTCCCCGTCGAACCGAGCCTTGCACTTGCCGCAACAAAAGGCGACGAGCTTGCCTTTGTAGTCACTGGTCACGGCCGGATCCACATCTGCACCGGAGACAGGGCAAGACTTGTTGATCGCGGTGAGCTTCGCCTTGGGCAACTTGCCCTCGTATTTGGCGGGATCTGCGTCGAATCCCGCCTTGCACTTGCCGCAGCAAAAGGCGACGAGCTTGCCCTTGTAGTCACTGGTCACAGCCGGATCCACATCTGCACCGGAGACCGGGCAGGACTTGTTGATCGCGACTGGCTTGGCCTTGGGTGCATCGCCCTTGGTCAGCTTGTCCGCGTACTTGGCTGGGTCCGCATCGAATGCGGTCTTGCATTTGGCGCAACAGAAAGCCACAGGACGGCCATCAAAGACAGATACCACCTTGGGATCCACCTTGGTCCCGAGCACGGGACAGAGCTCGTTCTTCGCTCCCCCGGTGGGTGGAGCCACCACATCCCCAGGCTCGAGACCACGATCGATCAGGAGATCCGGTCGCAGGACAGCCAGTCGACTGCAACCCTCTGGAGTAAATGCCGAGCCCCACAGATAGAGCCGCTGCAAAGCGGGCAGCGCCGCGATCGCTTCGATGGCCGCATCCCCAACGGAGGACCCATAGAGGTTGAGCACAACCAGCTCCTTCAGGCTGGCCAAGCGAGCCAGACCCTTGGCACTGACTTGAGTACGCGCAAGGTTCAGACGTCGCAACTGGGTAAACCTAGACAGCTTGACGAGGCCAAGGTCGGTAACGCCTGTACCCGAGAGATTGAGCCAGACCAAACTGGCCTCCAAGCCACCAAGGTTTTCGAGCTGCCCATCCCCGGCTGCAGGTTTGCCCAGGGAAAGGTTCACATCCACCGCATGCAATCCTTCAGCCACCGCCAGAGCTACCCAACCACCTGCCTTGAGGCGAACCAAGGCCGCTGCCCGCGCAGCTTCCTGGTCCTCGCTCAAGGACTCCAGCACCAGTCGCGGCTGTGAGGGCAGGCCCACCTCGACCTCTTCCCAAGGAGCTCCCTGGGTAATCCACGCGCGCAACAAGGCAAGCTGTTCAGCACTCAAGGGATCCCCGTCTTCGGGCATCCTGTCCGGATCATCCGCCGGCAACTCGCATAGCTCAAGCAAGAGGCTCATGTCCGGATCGCCGGGAACCACGGGCAAGACATCGGGATCTCCGGTGAAGAGCCCCTCGCGCGTATCCAAACGCAGCTCCCCCTCTTGAGTACGCGGACCATGACACTCAAAGCAGCTCCCCGCGAGGATGGGGTAGATGTCGCGCTTGTAGTCCACCTCCTCCTTGCCTTGATCAGGCTCCTGGGCCAAGAGGCCAGAAGCCGACCCAGTCGAAGTGAATCCAATCGGTGCGAGGGCGGTCAGGGTGAGGGGCAGTATCCACATACGCCCCAGTCTAGCAGCCCCTCGCCCTGGGCGGGGAGCCTCCCCCAAGGACCGAGGTCAGGAATCGCCGGGCAGCACAAAGGCCAACCCCACCGCCACACCACTCCAAGCGGGGAGCCCCATGGAAAGCGCGTCTGGCCAACCTCCGTACAACACGAAGGCGGGCAAGCTCCCCAGTAAAACCGAGAACCCCACCAACACCCGCGAACTCATGCCACGCTGAGCCGCCAACCACCAGCAGATCGGCAGGGCACCCAAGTGGTGGGGCCAGCAGGGTCCGGGAAAAAGGGGCAAGCAGGCCAGGAGCAATCCAGCCCCCATGGCCCAGCCTTCCTTCATGGCCAAGGTGCGCCCATACCAAAGTGCTGCCGCAAGCAGAGCAAGAGAGAATGCTCGCTCCAGTAATCCAGACTCCGGAAAGCCCAGCAAGCGCCCCAGAACCTGGGCAAATCCCTGACGGTTGACCGACCCTGCCCAATCGCCTCCAGCCCCCACCGCAACATCCAGGCGATCAAGAACCTGCTGACCAAAGGCAATCGCATCGCTGCCAAAAACCGCCAGAGGCAAGCCTACCAACACCACCAAGGCCGCGATCCAGTCCACACGACGCACACCCGCCACAAGAAATCGCGGCAACCAGAGGATTGCCGGGTAGAACTTGATGCCCGTAGCCACAGCCAGGACCCAGGCAGCGGGACCCGGTCGCTCCTTCTGCCAAAGGAGCAGACTCAACGCGCAAAGAGCCGCCAGGGGTGCGCCCATCTGCCCCCAGTGAAGGGAGTGCAGCAGGGGATAGCAGCTGCCCGTAGCAAGGCCCAGGAGCAGCAGATCCAGCCGACTTTCCGATGGTCTTCCCAGGCGCACGACCAGCAAGACCAGGACCACCAGAGACAGCAACTGCAGGCCCAGCCCGACCCAGGCCAGCAACGCCGGACCAATCCAGGCCAGGGGAGCAATCAGAACTGCCGCCGAGGGTGGGTAGATGAAACCCTCCACGGGCTGGGCTTCGCCCCTCATGACCGAAAGGGCCTGCTGATAGAAGGGCCCCATCCAGTCTTCCAGGGACGCCCCGTTGAAGTCCATGCCCGCGCTGAATCCCCTCGGTCCGCCCATGAGCGCCAAGGATCCGAGCAACCCAAGAGCCAACCCAACAAGCGCGAAGCCATCCCGACGATTCACGCCTTGGCCTCCACCAGAGTACCGCCGGAGTGAACCCTGACCCCTTCGGCAATTTTCCACCAGGCGCCCCCCGGAGGCCGACACTCCAAGCGCAGCCATTCTTCACGGGTCGGGTGAGGGGTGCAAAAACACAAGCTGTGCAAGGCAACACTTCGATCGGGAAGGGCTGACTCAGCTCCGTACTTCAAGTCCCCCAACAAGGGCACCCCCAAGGTCGCACAAGCCAGCCGCAATTGGTGCGATCGTCCCGTGAGGGGCTGCAACTCAATTAGAGAGGTCCTCCCTTCGCTACGCAGCACACGCCAACGGGTACTAGCCAGACGCGCTCCTTCGGTCCCGTGCCCCACGACCTTCACCCGATTGGATGCCTGATCCTTGAGCAGGGTCTGCTCCAGCAGCCCTTCCCCGCTCAACTCTCCTTCTACCACACCCAGATAGGTCTTCTGCACTTGTCGCTCCCGCAGGCTCTCGGTCAGGCGCGCAGCGCCCTTGCTGGTGCGCCCAAAACACAGCACACCCGAAACCGGTCGATCCAAACGGTGCACGACCCCCAGAAAAACATCCCCAGGCTTCTTGTATTCCTGTTTGACCCAGACCCGAGCAAGGTCCAGGGCGCTCTCGTCGCCGCTTTCATCGGGCACGCTGGGAAGTCCCGCGGGTTTTTCGATGGCCAACACATGGTTGTCACACCAGAGCACTGCCAACGAACTCACGCCTCCCGTTCCCGGCGCAAGCGCACGCCGAAGCCCGCGGGCAGGAGACGCGAGTTCAAGCCCTCCCTCTGTTCTTCCTCCAAGGCCAGCTCCGCCGCAGCAAAGTCATCCCCCGAGTGTGCGTGAGCCCGGAACAACTCCTGCAGGGTCAAGGGCGAATGCCCCACCGCATAGGTTGAGAGCACCAGCCGCCCCCCAGGTGCGAGTAGTTGCAGGGCACACTGGACCAGAGCCTCAAGACCCGCCTCAAGCTGCCACAGTTCTCCCTTGGGACCTCGGCCGTAGTGGGGCGGATCCAACATGATCGCATCGTATTGCTTGCCCCGCCGAACCTCTCGACGAGCAAAGGCCAGGGCATCGTCACAAATCACCCGCATGGAGTCCTTTGCAAGACCACTGGCGACGAGGTTCTCGATGGCCCAGGACAAGGACTGACGAGACGCATCCACATGGGTCACCTGGAAGCCCCCGGCCACAGCAATCACACTGGCCACGCCGGTGTAGCCAAAGAGGTTCAGCATGCTCTGGCCCGCAGGCTGGTCGGGCCCCACAAGCCACTCCCAGTTGCCCGCCTGTTCGGGAAAGAGCCCCACGTGCTTGAAAGGTGTCGGGCGCAACACAAACGAAGCTCCCCGATGGGCAACAGTCCAACTGAAGCCCTCCTCAGCGGCTCCCTTGGGAGCCGTCGGCCCGGCCTCCCAGCGCCCACCCCGATCAGACTCTCGTTGAAAGTGCAAATCCGCTGCGTCCCACTCAGCCTGATCAAGACGCCGGCACCAGAGAGCTTGGGGATCGGGCCGCGCGAGCACCAGGTCCCCGAAACGCTCGAGCTTTTCTCCTGCGCCACTATCCAAGAGGCAGTAGTCCGCCAGGGACTCAAAAGGAAATACGGCCACGCTCAACACAGCGCTCATCCTAGTGGCAGTTCCCCGGGTCCGGCAACAGAAACAGGGCCGGCCCTCACGAAGAGGACCGGCCCTGGCGTTTGGTCTCAGGGGGTGAATTCAGCCCTTGGCGCCAGCGGTCTTCTTGCTCTCGCAGGGGGAACCACAGTCTGCTTTCTTGGCGGTGGAGGCTTTCTTGGCCTTGGCGCCTTCGGTGCAGCACTCGCTCTTCTTGGCAGTGGACGCGGCCTTGGCCTTGGCGCCGTCTGCACAGCACTCGCTCTTCTTGGCAGTGGACGCGGCTTTGGCCTTGGCGCCGTCTGCACAGCACTCGCTCTTCTNCTGCACAGCACTCGCTCTTCTTGGCAGTGGACGCGGCTTTGGCCTTGGCGCCGTCTGCACAGCACTCGCTCTTCTTGGCAGTGGACGCGGCCTTGGCCTTGGCGCCGTCGCAGGCGGTTCCGCAATCAGCGGGGTTCTTGCCTTCGCAATCCCCATCACACGCGGCTTTCTTGGAAACCGTCTTGGCCTTAGCGCCTTCGGCACAGCACTCGCTCTTCTTGACGGTTGAAGCCTTCTTGGCATTCACGACCTCACAGTCGCTGCCGCATTCAACCTTCTTGGTAGCAACCTTGGCTTTGGCGCCTTCGTCACAACACTCGCTCTTCTTGGCAGTGGACGCGACCTTGGCCTTGGCGTCGTCTGCACAGCACTCGCTCTTCTTGGCAGTGGACGCGACCTTGGCCTTGGCGTCGTCTGCACAACACTCGCTCTTCTTGGCTTTGGATGCGACCTTGGCCTTGGCGTCGTCTGCACAGCACTCGCTCTTCTTGGCTTTGGATGCGACCTTAGCCTTGGCGTCGTCAGCGCAGCACTCGCTCTTCTTGGCTTTGGATGCGACCTTGGCCTTGGCGGCCTCCTGACAACATTCGCTCTTCTTGGCGGTGGACGCCTTTTGAGCTTTCTGGGAACTGGCCGGGCAATCTTGAGAGATCGCCGGGCAACTCTTGACAGGAGCAGCGGGAGCATCAGCCTGGCTGGCGTGGGCACCCAGGGTCAAAGCCAAGGATGCGATCGAAAAGAAAAGCGTTTTCATGATGTGGATTGAGGTCGAGGGGTGTTCGTGTCCAGTCTAGTTCGACTGATGACTGATGATGAGCTTACGCCTTCCCTTGGAATCTGTTGGGAGAGATGCTCATGAAGACAGGGCTCAAGGATAGCCCAGGGGGCCTGAAACTGCACCCCCGAGACGAAAAGTGAACACAATTCTAGTGTCCAAAGTGAGTCTCAGACCACCAAAACGGGACATGAGCCCCCCAGGCAGGTTTTCTCCTTGGGTGCTAGGCTAGAAGCTGTAGCCACCAGAGATGATACTAGAGGGGGACGAAGTCGCCCCGGAGTCTTCCGAGCAGTTCTATCATGCGCACAACCTCCCTTGCAGCCTGCGTCAGCCTGATTGGCCTATCAACCCTGGTGGGCATCTCCCTTGCTCCCTCTGACCAAGATGTGGCTCAGCAGGTTTCCCGAGGGATTGAGCAGATCTGCAGCGAAGCCACCCCATCGGTAGTGCAGGTGCGCTCCCAATCGATTCGAGGCCGTAGGGGATCCACTTCTGAAGGCTCGGGAGTCATCGTGCGCCCTGAGGGAATCGTGGTGACGAATTATCATGTGGTCAAGGACGGCACACGCTTCTCAATCGTACTACCCCAAGGCAACCGACTTCCCGCTTCGCTGCTGGGAACCGATCCCGACACGGACCTCGCTGTGCTACGCATCGACTCGGACGATCCCAAGCGCAGCTTCCCCTTCCTGGAACTCGATCCTCGAACGCCCAAGGTCGGCGCCACGGTACTGGTCCTGGGAAATCCTCAGGGGCTGGGTACCAGCGTAACTCGCGGCATAATCAGCGGCCTTGGTCGCAGTGATCTCAACCTGGCCACCTACGAGGACTTCCTTCAAACAGACGCGGCCATCAACCCAGGAAATTCCGGTGGTCCACTTATCAGTCTGGGGGGCAAGGTCCTGGGCATCTCCACCGCCCAGGGATTGAGGTCCAACGGAGACCTGGGCATCTGCTTTGCAATACCCTCCTCTCTGGTGAGCCAGGTGGTGGAGGGAATCCTGGAAGATGGCGAAGTGATCCGCGGTTGGCTGGGGGTCCAGGTCCAGAGCTGGTTCCGACCGGACCGCGTACGTGGATACGACGGCATCAGCAAGGTACGCATCAGCGAATTCACGGACCTCAGCCCTGCCCGTACCGCAGGACTCAGGCAGGGAGACATCATTCTGGCGGTGGGCAAGCGCAGGCTGATCTCACGCAAAGACCTGATGACTTCGGTGGCTGTGCTCGATCCGGGCGACACCGTGCAGATGACGATCTGGCGCAACGGAGAAGAACTCAAGCTCCCCGTGATCCTTGCCCGACGCCCATCCCCAGATCGGGACTAGACCCAAGCGGGTTTTCTTGGGTGCCCCGCGGCTGAACTCCTAGGGCAAGACCACGCGATGCACATCGCTGCTGCCCCCCTGTCCCCCGAGCAGCACCAGTTCCAGATGCAAATCCCACGCTCCAGCGGGCAGGATTCCCAGAGTCCCGTGGACCTCGACATACCCGTCCTGGGATGCGTTGCCCGTCTGGATCACAAGAGCCGGCCCCCCAGATGATGGGACCGCCAACAAGCGCCAGGTACTGGAGGATTCCACGGGTGAGGTCCAGGCATGGAGGCTGCGATCGCCGCAAACCTGCAGGCCCAAAGTCAGATCCCCGGTCCCCACCTGGGGACTGGTCATGATCCCGGGGTCCAGGTGCAAAAGGCCTCCACGCCGAGCGGCCAGAGAAGTGCTGCTCGTGCCCCCGGGTTCTCCCGCAAGAAAACTGCCAGGCAGAAGCCCCTCCTGCACGGCGGCTCCAGCATGGCTGTCCGCGTCCCCGACCAGCAGGCATTGGACCCTGTGACCCGAGGCCCCGATTTCCAGACGCAACACAGAACCAGTTCCTCCAGGGGCTCCCACCAAGAAACCGTTTTGGCAAGGAGCCAGCGCGCCCCCAAATCCCCCTGCCTCGCGGCTGGGCGCCCGCACGACACAGTGGTGTACTGGACCCGCTCCGCCCAAGCGAAACAGATGCACACTTCCGAGCCCCGCCCCAGCGGCCTCGGGTCCCGGCGCTCCCACCGCGAGCCAATTGCCCGAGCTTGCCAGGGACGCGCCGAAGTGGGAATTGGATCGGGGCTCAGGTGGAATCAAAAACTCCATCGCCTGCCAGCGACCCGCTTGCAGTTTCAACATCCAAACACCTCCGCAAGCGAGACCAGACGCCCCGTCATGATCTGGAACTCCCACAAAGGCCGTGTCGGACGTGATCAAGACCGCAGCTCCAGCCCGAGCGCCAGGACACTGATCAGGGGGATCAAAGCGCAACTGCGGTTCCCACGTCGAGCCGCGCAATCGATAAATCCAGGCAGCCCCCTGCAAGAATGCACCTGCCGCGCCCATCTGACGTGGAGCACCGACAATCAGATGGGGCCCTTGCATATGCATGGCATCCCCGAAAAAAGCCAGGAGCCCCGCATCAGAGGGCGCCAGCACTTGAGTGTGCTTGAAGCCCTGGGACTTCTCCTGATAGATGTGGACCGCGCCGCTATGGGAAGAGCCCCCGCTTTGAAAAGGTGACCCCACAGCAACCCAACCCCCATCCCCGGCCAAAGCCCGGCCGAATTGATCCCCTGAGGAAGGCGTCGGTGAAGTGAGCACCCCCACTACCGCGAGCCCCGCTGGCCCGTCCCCGTAGATCCAAACCGCCCCCTGCCGGAACAGGCTCGGCCCTGACTGCTTGGGGGCCCCGCAGAGGACCCGGCTGTGGCAAGGAAGCCGCAGAAGAGCTGCACCGAACGCCCCTCCTCCCTGCGTTGGGTCCCGCGGGGCACAGTCCACAGGCGTGGGCAAGGTCTGCAAGCAAGGCAGAGGGGCACAGGAAGGCCCGACCTGGAGCGGAGGGGGTTCTGGAAGCGGGCCGCTGGGACGCATGAGACCAAGGGCAGCAAACAGAGTCAGAACTGTGGGTAGGAAGAGATCCAGCATGCAAGCAAGAACGAGAATCCCTGCCAGAAGTTTCAGGCCCGCTTCTGTAAGGGACTCCATCGACCTTGGCGATCAGCGCTTCCAAAGGCCCGGCCCGTTGACTGAGACCCCAACATGCAGGACCCCCGAGATGCCAAAGTCGTAGTAGGGGATCGTTCAGCTGGCTGCTAGACTGCCCCCATGTCCTTGCGAATCGGAAGTGTGCCCTATGTGGTTGGGCGGCCCCTGGACTGGGGTCTCGAGAGCGCTGCCGACATCATGTATCAGCAAGCGGTGCCCGCCGAACTGGTCCAAGGCCTGCGCGATTCGAAACTGGACGCCGCCCTGGTGTCTTCCATCGAGCTCTTTCGCCGCCCGGGCTACGGCACAATTGACGGCCTGGCTGTGGCAGGCCAGGGGACTGTTGATTCCGTCCAGGTTTTTCTACGGCGTCCCATCGAAAAGGTGCGTCGCATCGCCCTCGATCCTTCCAGCCGTGCAGCGGCCGCCCTGGTGCGCGTGCTCCTGGCCGAGCGTGACGGAGGGGCACCTGAATACCTGGAAGTCCCAACAGGGATGGACCCCAGGACAGCAGACGCAGACGCCTGGTTGCGCATTGGAGATCGAGCACTGAGGGAGACCTGGCTCGAAGAGCTGAGCCATTGGAACCCCTCCCAGGTCTGGACCCAGCAGACCGGCCTGCCCTTTGTGTTTGCCCTCTGGCTCTTCCGTTCTCCCGCGACCATCGAATCGCTGTTGCCCGAGTTCCACCGGGCAGCCGAAAGGGGCAACGCAGCCCGGGAGGAAATCGCCGAACAGGGCGCCCAGGAACTCCAGCTGCCCCTCGCATCCCTGCGCAACTATCTGCTGGAACAGTGCGTTTTCCAACTGGGTGCCCCAATGAGCGCGGCCCTGGAATGCTTCGGCCAACGCGCTCAAGCCCTGGGACTGACATGCGAGCCCCCTGATCACGCTCCGCCAGCCCCCCAGCGCGCCCCTGAAACCCATGGAACGGGGAAGGTCCCATGCCCCGATTGATCGATGCCTCGCGCTGTCCACACTGCAACGAGGATCTGCCCGACCCCATGCCCCGGGTCTGCCCCGCTTGTGCGGGCTCGCTGCAACAGCGCTTCCTGCGCACGGGCTGCCTCACCTCAGCCCCCCTGCTTCTACTCACCGCAGGCACCCTCTGGTTCGTAGAACATCTGCTCCGTGGTTGACCCCTGCACTCACCTCCTATAAAACGGCAACGCACCCCCGGAGAACCCCGTGGCCAAAGACACTCTGTTTGACCTGCAAGAGTACACAACCGTGGCTTCTAAGAAATCGACCCGCTCCCCCAAGGCTGGCAAGCGCAAGAGCACCGGCGCATCCCAAGCCCGTGACATCTCCGTAGCCGAGTTCTTCGAGAAGAACCGCCACATGCTGGGCTTTGACTCTCCGGTCAAGGCTCTGCTGATGGCTGTCAAAGAAGCGGTGGACAACAGCCTTGACGCCTGCGAAGACGGGGACATCCTGCCGGTGATCGAGGTCCAAATCGAGCAGATCACAGCCAAGACCTTCCGAGTCACGGTGGAAGACAATGGCCCCGGAATAACCGACATGCAGATTGGCAAGATCTTCGGCCAGCTGCTCTATGGTTCCAAGTTCCACAAGCTCAGCCAAAGCCGAGGCCAGCAGGGGATCGGCATCTCGGCTGCGGGCATGTATGGCAAGCTGACCACCGGCAAGCCTGTACTGGTGCGTTCCAAGATCAAACGCCGCAAAGCGGTGGAGGTAGTCCTCAGCCTGGACACAAAACGCAACCGACCAGAAGAACACTCCAAAGAAGAGGTGGACTGGGAGGGAAAGACGCACGGTACCCGCGTGGAGATCGAAATGGAGGCGACCTACAAGAAGGGTCTGCGCTCTGTGGACATGTACCTCAAGCAGACCGCCATCGCCAACCCGCACCTGACCCTGACCTGGATCGATCCCACAGGGGAAGAGGTGGTCTATGAGGCGCACACCAAGGTAAAGCCCAAGGCCACGGTGGAAATCAAGCCGCACCCCCATGGCATCGAATTGGGCCGGCTGATAGGCATGTTGAAGGAAACCGCAAGCCGCTCCCTGTCTGGCTTCTTGCGTGAGGAATTCTGTCGTGTGGGTGCCACCGTGGCCAAGAAAATCGTGAGCGCTGCGGGCAAGGGCTTGACCATGAAGAGCTACCCCTCGCGCATCGCGCGGGATGAAGCGGCGGCTCTCTACGACGCGATCAACGAGACGAAGATCAGTTCCCCTCCCACGGAGTGCATCGCTCCTATCGGCGAAGAGTTACTGCTCTTGGGACTGCGCAAGGAGATCGAAGCGGACTTTTACGCCACCGCGACCCGACCGGCTGCGGTCTATCGAGGCAACCCCTTCCAAATCGAAGTGGGCCTTGCATATGGCAAGCCCGGCCAGGGCTTCGAAGAAGAGGACGATGGACGGATCAAGAAGAAATCCCGTTCAGAAAAAATCGTGGCCGATCTGGTCGCTGATTCGGACGAGCCCGCGCGTTTGATTCGATTTGCCAATCGTGTGCCCTTGCTCTACCAGCAGGCTGGTTGCGCAATCACCAAAGGCGTCATCCAGACCAACTGGCGCTCCTATGGCCTCTCCCAACCCAAAGGCGCCCTGCCCGTTGCGCCCATGGCGATCATCATCCACATCGCATCGGTTTGGGTTCCCTTCACATCAGAGTCCAAGGAAGCGGTAGCAAGCTATCCCGAGATCCTGAAAGAGGTACGCCTGGCCCTGCAAGAATGCGGCCGCAAGCTGGGCATTCACATCCGCAAGGGCAAGCGCCTGCAACGCGAGTACCAAAAGCGTGAGTACATTGAGACCTACATTCCTCACATCGGCATCGCTCTGCAGGAAATCCTCGGCCTGACCAACAAAGAGAAAGAGAGCACCGTCAGCAGCCTCGAGAAGACCCTGCATCGTTCGCGCAAGTTCTAGACAAGCAGCATCCGCGCACCGCCCAACAGGACATACAAGCCATGGCCAAGAAGAAGAGTACACGCAAGAAAGCAACCAAGGCGACTGCCAAGAAGGCCCCCGCGCGAAAGGCCTCAACAAAAAAGCACACGCTCAGCGAGATGGACAAGAAAACCATCAAGCTAGTGGAGCACACCGCAGTCACAGTGCAGCGCAAGATCAAGGCCCGCAGCCTGCCCGAACTCAAGTTCCCGGTACGCTCCCTGGCCAATGTGACCTACGACAAGAAAGTCGGCTTCTTCGAGCTTGGCAAGGGCCGCAAGGTACGCGCCCTCTCCTTCAACACGGTCAAGACCTTCGCCCAGACCCTGCGCTTGATGTCGGTATCGAAGGAGATGATCGAGAACAACGATTTTGCCACAAAACGAGAGGCCTACTATGTCTCCAAGAACTGGGGCGCCTGCAAATTCCGCGAGCAGCCCGAGTCGGATGCGGTCATGGACGACATCGAAGCATTGGCCAGCCTGGACGGACTCTCGCGCGAACAACTGCGCTACTACCCGGAAGAACACGGAGGCGCCCTGGCCGGAGAACTTGTGGTCATCGACCGGGATTCCGAAACCGGCGCCGAGATTCGCATCGACTGCACCGCCATGGGCACCGGCGCCTACACGATTCCGCACTCGGTGGAGCACCTCAAGTTCCAGACAAAAGCCAAGTTCATCCTGGCCATCGAAACCGGAGGCATGTTTGCGCGACTCAACAACCACAAGTGGTGGCGCGACTCCAGTTCCATCTTGATTTCCATGAGCGGCGTGCCCTCCAGGGCCACACGACGCTTCATTAGGCGCCTCTCGGACGACCAGAAACTGCCCGTGTTCTGCTTCGTGGATTGCGACCCCTATGGCATCGCCAACATCTACCGCACGCTCAAGGTTGGCTCGGGCAATGCAGCACACATCAACCGTTTCTTTTGCGTTCCCAAGGCGCGGTTCTTGGGAGTCACCCCCCAGGACATCATCGACTTCAAGCTGCAGGACGCAACCCACGACCTGCAGAAGGTCGACATCAAGCGCGCCCAGGATGCGATGAAGAACGACCCCTTCTTCAGGTCCCACCTGCCCTGGAAGAAAGCTCTGCAGCAAATGCTGAAGATGGGAGTACGGGCGGAGCAGCAGGCCCTCGCCAAGTGGGGTCTGAACTTCGTGATCGAGGAATACCTGCCGCGCAAGTTGAAGGACAAGAAGTCGTTCCTGCCCTAGGAGCCTGAGCGTCCGGAGACCCTGGGCCCCAGGAATCGACGAAGACCCCCCTGTGACCGCGGCAGAGCACAGGCTGGGGCCTTTCAATCCACCCGAGCCCAGGAGGGCTTGCAAGAGGACGGGGGAAGGCCCATGGAATGGGATAGGGGTCCAGCATGCCTCAAGTTGAGACTCAAAATAGGCCGATGCCTCCATCACCCTCCGGCCCCTAACGTCCCCAAGAATGCCCCAATCCCCGCGCGAAGATCGACTTGTTCTGTGGTTCGAAGAATGTGGCAAGACTGACACCGAACTGGTGGGCGGCAAGGGGGCCAGCCTAGGCGAGCTCTACTGTCAATTGGTGCCCAAGGGGGTCCAGGTTCCCAACGGCTTCACCACCACCGCCCTGGCCTACCGCCGGTTCCTTGAGGAACCCTTGCAGCCGGGTGTACTCGCCACCTCCTCTGAAATCGAGGGGCTGGGCAGCGTGCGCCTCGCAGCGGTGCAGTCCAACACCTTGGCCGATGCTCTCAGGGCTACCGCAAGGAACGCCAACACGGACGACCATCTAGAGATGCATGGTCGCGCGCAACTCGCGCGGGAACTAGTTTGCGCCGCCCCCATCCCTGCGGATGTAGAGCAGGCAATACGCCAGGGCTACCGTCAACTGTGCGAGGAGCATGACACGGAAGTGGATGTGGCTGTGCGTTCGTCCGCCACAGTTGAAGATTCCGAAGAGGCCTCCTTCGCAGGACAGTGTGAGTCCTTCCTCAATGTCTCCGGCGATGAAGATGTCCTGCGACGCTGGAAGGAGTGCTGCGCCAGCCTCTTCACCGAACGCGCTGTGAGCTACCAAATGAGCCAGGGACTCTCCCCCCTGAGAGCGTCCCTGGCAGTGGTGATCATGAAAATGGTGCGTTCCGATCTGGCCACAAGCGGAGTGATGTTCACACTGGATCCGGACTCAGGTCACAGGGGCGTGATCCATGTCTCTTCAAGCTATGGCCTTGGCGAACTGGTTGTGCAAGGCAGCGTCTCCCCCGATCACTTCACGATTTGGAAGGAAGGCTTGCGCAAGGGGCACGCTGCGATAGTCCATCGACACATCGGCGCAAAGGACATTGCCATGGTCTATTCCAATCAGGGTGGCATGGCGGTCGAAAGTGTGGATGTCTCCGCCGCCCGCCGCCGAGCCTGCTCCTTGACCCAGGAAGAGATCCTCGAATTGGGCCGGATGGGTCTGACCATTGAAGAGCACTACGGCCAGCCCATGGATATCGAATGGGCCAAGGACGGCCGCAGTCAACAGATCTACATCGTGCAGGCGCGCCCCGAGACAGTGCATGCCCGAGCAAGAACCAACACGCTTACGCGCTACACCATGCAAGCGGGGTTGGTGAACCAACTTCGCGCCGAGGGCAAGTTGCTGGCTACGGGCCATGCCGTGGGGACCCGCATCGGCAGCGGTCGCGTGCGACGCTACAAGTCCTACGAGGAAGTGATCCTCAAGAAGCGCGAACTGCGAATTCGACTCGTCAACGGAGAGAAGCTCGATGATATCGCCCCAGAGGAACACGTCTTCGACCCCGGCGATGTGCTGGTCACCGAGATGACCACCCCGGACTGGGAGCCGATGATGAAGGACGCCGCCCTGATCATCACGGACAAAGGTGGCCGGACCTCCCACGCTGCAATCATTGCCCGAGAGTTCGGTATCCCCGCCATTGTCGGTTGCGAGGACGCGACGCGACAGCTGCAGCCCAATCAAATCGTGACCGGCACCTGCGCCGAGGGGGAATCCGCGTTCGTTTTTGAAGGCGCACACCCTTTCAAGGTTGACGAAATCGAGATCAAACTGGACCAAGAACTCGAAACCAAGATCAAACTCAATGTGGGCTTCCCAGCCAAGGCTCTGGCGGATTCCCGACTGCCTGTGGACGGAGTCGGTCTGGCGCGCATCGAGTTCATCTTGACCAGCGAAGTGGGCGTGCATCCCCTTGCCCTCTTGTACTTCCGCGAACTTCAGGATTGGGCCGAAGGAGGTGAACTGGCCCCAGAGCTCTCCCCCTTCGCGGAGCACTTGGAAAACGAAGGTCACTACGAGATCAAGATGCTGCTCGGAGCGATCGACCGACGCACGGCGGCTTATGCGGACAAGCGCCAGTTCTTCGTGGATCGGGTCATGGAGGGAATCGGCCTGATCTGTGCCGCGTTCCACCCGCGCCCAGTTCTGGTGCGCCTCTCTGACCTCAAGTCCAACGAGTACCGCGAGCTCCTGGGCGGGCGGATCTTCGAACCTGAAGAAGAAAACCCCATGATCGCCTGGCGCGGAGCCTCGCGCTATGTGGATCCCATCTTCCTGCCAGCATTCGAGATGGAGTGCGACGCACTGCGTCTTGTGCGTGCTCGCCTGGGCCTGGACAACTTGGAATTGATGGTGCCGTTTTGCCGGTCCCCGGAAGAAGGCCGCGCGGTCAAGGGGTTGCTGGAAAACCGAGGCCTCGGGGATGAAGCGGGCGTGCCCTTGTTCTTGATGGTCGAATTGCCTTCCAATGTGATCCTGGCCCATGACTTCATCAATGAGATGGGCTTGACCGGCGGATCAATTGGCTCGAATGATCTGGTCCAGACAGTCTATGCGGTGAGCCGCGATGATCTTGAGGGCTACCAGCATCCTGTGGACGCGCGCTCCCCCGGGGTCCAGATAATGATCCGCCAGGCAGTGGAGGTGTTCCGCAAGCATGGACTTGAGATCGGGATCTGCGGGCAAGCCCCTTCGGATCACCCGGACGAGATCCCAGCGTTCCTGGTGGATTGCGGGATCAATTCCATGTCAGTCACGCCGGATACAGCGATAGCGGTTCGTCTGGCGGTTGCCAAGGCGGAGAAAGAGAAGCGAGCAAGTGAGGCCGAAGCTGCGGGAAATTGTGACGGCACCATGGGCGTTGCCTAGGTAGTGCCACCTAGAGGACAAAGCCACGATCGGTGAGCTTGAGCCCAGCACCAATCCCCCGCCTCAACCCCCTGCAGCCTTCACAAGAACTCCCTCCGTCTTCCTCCCTGCGCACTCTCATGACCGCGGGCACGGGGACCACCTGCGACGGCAGTTGTACGCTTTCTCTCGCTTTGGCACCCACGCTCGCCGGTTCCAACATCCTCAAGCAACGGATCACCAACATCTCGAACTGCTGGGCATATTCGTCGTCCCCCAAGGCCCCATTGAACCAGGCCTCTGCCAGGCGCCAGGCGCCAGCCTGAAACAGGGCGACCGCCGGATGTCCATTCTGTCCGGCGAGCAAAGGCGACAACTCTCCCCCACTCACCCCTAGGGCACCTTCAAGCTGCTCCCGCAAGTACGGGGGGACCGCTCCTGGTTCCGCGATCGCAAGCCCCCGCTCACGGTCCACCAGAACCAGGCGCTCGCCCGCTGACGCCCAACGACTCGCCGCAGGCAAGGGCCGCGGACTGACCCCCGAGTCGGTGGCGCAACCAGTGAAAAAGCCAAGACACAGCAGCAGTCCCAATCGTCCCATGTCTGCGAATGTAGCGGGCCAGAGAGCTCGAAACCAGATTCCTTCCCAGAGCCCTGAGGAGGGCCCCAGGGGCATCACTCGGTTGTGATCTGCGAAGAGGGTCTAGTGTGCCCGATGCACAACCGTCAGCCGCAGGCGGCGCACATAGGTGTCGTCCTGGATCCAAAGATCAAGTTTCCCGTCAGCCATGGAGTCGAGCAGACTGCGATAGGATCCATCGGGGAGGGGGAGCCGCGCGAGATCCAACTCGATGTGCCCCCGGGCCCCATTCCTCCAGGGGCTGCTGGCGCCGGGGAGTCTGGCGATCACACTGCTCCAACCCCAGCGCCCCTTTTCGGCCCCCTGAATGTACTCAAGGCTGATACTGTCGTTGTCTGCGCCGCCAGCCTCCGCTTCCAGGTCAAGCAGGAGATAGGCCGCACTCAACTCGCCCCCGGGGAAGTTGATGGTGTGTTGCAAGTAAGCGTCAAAGGCATGCTCGCCGAGTATCCGAGGACGCTGTCCAAAGACCTCACGGGCGGCGAGCCCATTGGCTTCATCAGGTGTCAGAAGATCAGAGGGGTCTAACGAGACGCTGGTGCCCAACCCATGTTGCCCACTGCGCGAGGCTAGCGCCAAGACAACTTGAACCTCACCGTCAAGCTCAAGCTGGACTAGTTCAGAAGCGATTCCTCCCCCGCTCGCATAAACCCAAATCCGCCAGGTACCCGGAGCGAGACCCGACAGAGTCCATTGGTTGTTCCCCCTGAGCAAGAGGCCAGGATCATGCTGGATCCAGGCAGCACCAGCAGTCCTGCCAGAGGCTGCGCGGCGTTGCTTAACGAGGTGGGACTCCACACGTTCTATGGGGAGCGGGTTTCCTTCCAAGTCCAGGAGAGTCGTGTGGATCTGCCCCGCTCCAGCCCGGGGCGAGGGCAGGATAATTGTCTGCTCAAGATGGTCGGAAGAAACAGGGACAACCAAGGGCTTGGAGAGAACACTTTCGCCGCACTCAATGGAAAGCTCCTTGGCAAGTGTAACTGCTTTCAGCGTGAACCTCCCTCGACGATCTGTGTACGCTGCTGCCTCTGCCCCACCGACGCGCGTCAATGCCAGAGATGGTCTGAGGAAGAAGGATCTCGAACGAGTATCATCCACCAACTGGTGCGAGACCAGGCGCACACCCACACCCTCCACAAGATAACCCATGGAATTGAGCACCCGACCATGGACCACTATCGGCGCCTCAACCTCTGGGACAAGCTTGCGTTGCACAGGGGCGACCTCAGTCTGGACGCGCTTGCGAACTTGCGAGGAGTGATCAGAGAGGAGAGACTCCTGACCATTCTCGGAGGGAGGCGGGTTACGCCCCTCTAGAGTCGCACGCTCGAGTTGTTCATCCGATTCCCCTGCGTGACCTTGCCCACGATTCTCCAACCCGGACATGAGACCACCCCCACCCAGGACCAAGCCCGTGGCCAGGAGCAGCAGGATCAACAATCCAATGGGCAGCCAGCGCATGGAACAGGGAGATCTAGGCGGACCAGAGCGAGAACAAGACAACAGCGAGGGAGAGGGCTGCTGCCCTCTCCCGCGCTAGATCAATTGAGGTCCTGTACATGAACAAGGGTCACTGACCAGAGCCGTCTCCCTCAGCAGGCTCCTCTTCTTCGACCGTTTGATCCCGAATTTCCTCCAGGAAGGTGCGCATGTTCTCCTCGCCCGCATCCAGGACCAAAGCATGCTTGGCAAAGACCTTTGCACTGTCCAGATCATCCAAGAATCTCGCGGACCAATGCGCCCCGAGCAGGAAAATATAGAATCCATGTTCCGTGTCGTCGATCTTGCCAGCATCCAAGTAGCTCTTGGCCAGATCTGTAGCAGCCATGAGTTGCTCTTTGGTGAGCGAAGAGTTCACCAGGACAAAGAGTGCAGCCTCAAGAGTTCCTGCCTCATTCTTGGGATCAATCTCCGCAACAAGCTGGGTCAAGGCCAGGTCCACATCCTCAATTTGAATCAAGACCTCGATGGCACGCGGGATCAGACCGGCGGTCTCCTTGCTCTTGGTGACAACCACACTCTTGACAATCTTAAGGCAAGAGCTTGCGCCAGGACTCTTGCTTCCCGCATCTGAAAGGTGGTCCGCTACCGCTCTCCAGGCGCTGAGGCGCTTGTCGCCTTTGGCTTGACGGTAATCAGCCACCAACTTGAGAACAGGTTTCAGTTTGGCCATTCCCTCTTCACGCAAGACGGCCATGTGCTTCAGGTAGAACCCGGGTCCCCCTTCCTTGTAACCAGTACGCCCAAAAGAGTCACCATCAGCAGTCAAGAGCATGATCGTGGGGAAACCGGTGACGCCTAGTTTGTTCTTGAGTTCTTCATTGCGCTTGGGGTTGGGGACCAGGTCCTTGATCTCCTGCTTGCGCGGGAAGTCCAGCTTGACCAGCACATAGTCACCCCGAACGGCATCGAGCCACTCGTCATGCTCAAAGACTTCAGAGTCCAGTCGGATGCACCAACCGCACCAGTCAGAACCAGTGAAATCCACGAACAGGTCCTTGCCTTCTGCGCGGGCGACCTTGACCGCTTCGTCGTAGTCCTCCAGCCAATGTCCTTCGGTCTCAATGGGGGTGGCATTGGCCAGAGCCGGGGCCAGAAGGAGGGCGGTAGTCAATGCACGAAGGGGTAGTTTCATGGGGTCTGTTGGCTGTCTTGTTGGGTTGCTGCTGGAAGCGCTGAACGCCCACAGGAGTCGATCTGGGGCGCCAGCGTGCTTGCCGACAATGCTTTTGTAGGGCCCAACCGCCTGGAAATCCGCTGACGAGGATCCAGCAGTCGAAGCTCAAGGGTATCGACAAGGAGAAGAGAGCATAAGCTCCCGGCCTCCAAATACGACCCCAGAGACACTCCTTCCAGAGGAACGCTCAAAAAAGGCGCCGCGGTAGGACAAACCATACACAAGCGTATCCCTGCGGGACATGCCCGGGGAATCCCAGGTCAGCCTTGCAACTTGCTGCGTACGCGCTCTAGCAGGCGGCGAGTGGCCAGGATGCCCTCTTTTTCGGACAGGCCGCCGCCCTCGAACTCGATGCCCACAAAGCCGCGGTAGCCCGCATCTTTGACAATACCCATCATGCGCAGATAGTCCGTGTGAACCTCATTGCCGTGCTCATCAAAGTCGTGCGACTTGGCGCTCACAGCCTTGGCGAAGGGCATCAGTTCTTCGACACCCTTGTAACGGTCGTAGCTCTTGCCGCCACCCAGGCGAAAGTTGCCGAAGTCCGGCAAGGTGCCCACGCGCGGGTGGTTCGCTCGGCGCATGACCGCCGAAAGCCATGAGCCATCCGAGGACAGGCCTCCATGGTTTTCCACGATCACATTCAGGCCATAGGGCGTGGCCACTTCCGCCAGGTGCACCAGGCTATCGGCCGCACGGCGTTCGGCCTCGCCACGGTCGCCCCCACCAGCGGCGTTGACCCGAATGGAATGGCAACCGAGATAGGCTGCTGCAGCCAGCCACTTGAAGTGATTGTCAACTGCCTTGCGACGACGGGTCTTATCCTCATCTGCCAGGGCACCTTCCCCATCCACCATGATCAAGAGGCTCTTGACCCCGTGATCCCCGGCGGCCTTCTTCATCTTGGCCAAGTACTCAAAATTACCCGCCTGGGCCTTGAAGAAGGAGTTCACATACTCAAGCCCGTTCACCCCGTAGTCCTCGCGGGCCACCCGAGCAAAGTCCAGGTTGTCCAGACCTCCCCCGCGCAAGGCCCGGTGCAAGGACCACTGGGCCAATGAAATGTCAAACCACTCTTCAGCCCCAGCAACGCTGGTGAATCCGGCGGCCAAGAGGCCTGGAGTGGTCAAGCAAGCAGCGGCTGAAGCCGTGCCCTGAAGAAGTTGGCGGCGTGAGGAAAGGATCATTGGAGCAGTCTACCCCAGCAATCAACCCTGAATAGATCCCGGAACTCACTACCCCCCGGCCTTGGCCCAGCCCCTGCGCAGTTCCTGCTCATCAAGCCCCACGCCGATCAGCACCAACTGGGATTGAACCAGATCCTGGCTGGGCGCCCTCTCGGACCCATACCACTCCCCCACCCCTTGGACCTCAAGACAGGCACCATCGGTCACGCGGACAAGACCCTTGATGCGCAGCAAGCGGGGATCCCGTCGCTTCGCCAGAAAATGCAGCCAGATGTCCAGAACTTCTCGATCGAGAGGAGCCTCGGAGGTCAAACATACAGCGCTCACCCCCTTTGTGTGCTGTCCATCGCACTCACCTGAGTGCTCATGGGCATGAGTCTCCACTCTTTCGCGCAGGGTGGCCAGGTCAGGGGCAGGTTGAAGCAGTTCCGCCAACTCCTGCTCATCAGCCAACACGCCCTTGGTGGCGCTCACAACCTTGGCCCCGGGCGCACAACGGGTGACGATTTCCCGAGCATCCGCGCGCTGGTCATGGCTCGCACGGTCCCAATGCGAGAGCACCACCGTGTCGGCGTGGGCCAGTTGTTCGCGCACCTCCGGATGCTGCTCCAACTGCTCACCCAAGGACACGGAGTTGGCCACAGCAACCACCCGCGGGGGCGCCAGGGCGGCGGCCAGATTCTCCTCGACCAGCAGAGTACGCAGAATCGGACCGGGGGAAGCCAGGCCGCTGGCCTCGACCAAGATCCGGTCAAAGCGCAGGGGCAATAGGCGCCGGGCACGCTTACGCAATAGCTCACTGAGGGTGCGCAGCAAGTCTCCTTGGATGGTGCAACACAAACAGCCCCCCGGAAGTTCAATCAGACCCTCCGAACTCACATCCAGAAGCGCGCCGTCGAGTCCCACGTCGCCAAACTCATTGACGATCACCACGGCCCGCCCTCCGTGAAGTGAGTCAAGCAGGGGCGAATTCAGCAGCTGGTTCAGAAGCGTGGTTTTTCCGCTTCCCAAGAATCCAACTATCAGGGTCAGGGGCAGGGGGCTGGTCAAGGGGCCAGAACCATACGCTGCCCAGCCCGTAGATGCACGGACTGACCAGCCCTAGGCTCCCCTGCGCAAGTCGCGATCCCGCAGCCGTGCGTCCAAGTGAGCAAGCAGGCCCTTGCTCTTGGCAAGAATGCGGCGGCCTTCTTGAATCATGAAAAGCCCCTCGGCCAGACGCTCGCGTCGATAGGACCCGAGCACCTGCCACTCATCCTCGCTCAAGACGCCGGTCAATTCCTGATGCCCCGCCTCACCCATCAATGCGGTCTCAAGCCAGGCCGCATGCTTGGCGGCGTCGAGGAAGGCTAGTTCCAGATCCTCCAACAGGATCGCCAGTCGCCGCTTGCGGGCACGGGTCATGCAAACCACCAATCCTGGACGCTCTGCAATGCGCGCAAGGGATGCCTCCACCCGACCGAGAGCGCGCACAATGCGGTCCAGGGACCAGGCCGTAGCACGCTGACGCAGGTCGCTCTCACCAAGGCGCGAGAGGTTGATGGGGAAATCGGAATGGTGGCGTGTCACGAGTCTGGGGGCGTCTACCCATCAAACTCTACCCCCCTACCCCTGTTCAGGCAGGCGGGTCAGCGTCCCGATGCAGGTCAATTTCGAAGGTCCAAAGCAAACGCCAGCCTGGGCGTCGGAGCATCAACCGGATCCTGATGGTTCGGCTCAGACTCGGGCGCCCCGAGGGTCACGACCAAGCAACCCAAACAGAGCAAAGTAATCAGGATCGGAACACAGATATGAGTTCTCCGTGCAGACATCACGCTGCTCCGTTCTCGGATCCTGCATCGGTTCGGGTGGAGCCCTCATCGGTTCTCGCAGTTCCCGTATCATGAAGAGTGCACAGGTCCCTGAATTCCCTCACGGCGCGTCGACTGCGAGCCCGCTCCAACTCCAGAGCATGCTGCAAGAAATCCACACGCAGGGCGTTGTCCTCGCTCTGACGGCGCAAAGTGTCAATCTGCACACAGGCCTGAGCCAAACGACTACGCAGAGAAGCAATCAAAAGGCTCGAAGAATCATCCTGCTTCCGAACCCGAATGGTACCTGGCACAGGATCAAGCCCGTCTCCGGACTGGGAAGAAGGCTGGAGAGGTTGCATACTCAAACCTATCCCATTGACAGCCTTCCTGGGGAACCGTCAGCGTCTCATTGCGGGACCGAGAAGCCATTCCGTGGGGCCCCGACATGGGGAGTCAACGCAAGGCAGATTCAGGCACGCGCTTCGAAATTACGTGGGAAGACTCAGGACCCGACTGTTCCAGGGACTGGGCAGCTTCTCGGGTGAGGCCGGAGAGGTAGCGCGTGTCCGGCGTGGCCTTCTCGAGTCCAGCCAAGGAGAGCACTCGCTCAAGGCAGCGCTGACGTTCCTGCATGGCCAGGGACGCCACGGGCACATAGGGCACCCCAAAGAACTCCAGCATGAATTTCACCATGCCATCGATACGGAGCACCTCTTCCCAATCCAGACGCTCGCGCACTCCGTCTGACGCCAGGAGAGCCTGATGCGGCCGAACAAAGAAAACGAGCCCCTGCTTTACCCCTTGCATATAGGCGGCCAAGCGGGGATCCCTGGCAACCTCCGCCAGCAGGGTCCCATGCTGCGCGGCGTAGGCCAGATTGCAGAAGGCCCGGTCGGAGACAAAGGCGCCTCGTTGCTCCGCTTCTGCCTCTGAGCGCGCCTGACGCAGGAAGACCTCTGCCTGGTAGCGATTGACCAGGTCCACGTCCGCCCGCAGGCTGTCCACTTGGGCCTCCATTTCGGCCAGAACACTGCGGGCCACCTCACTGATCATGGGGATGCCGTAGTTGTCTCGGATCCAGCGGGCGAGGGTGGTCTTGCCCGTAGAGTGGGCACCGACAAGATAGATTCGCGCGGGTTGCTCCATGGGGTCAGCCTACCAGATGTTGTGGGGGGGGCAAAATGGAGCCACAAGATATACCCTAAAACGACCCGAGGCTGCAGCCCAGGAGCCGCCCCGCCTCCTGACCTCGATCCCACCTTTGCAACCTCCTTCAAGCCCCACAGAGTTGTGTCCCGATCTGAGACGCAGGCGGGCAAGGATAGTCCAACGGGACTCAAGCAAAGGCCTCCAGGGTGCCGATCAGGGAAGCACCGGACCACCCCATGATCTACTCCCACTGGCAGCACAATTCTGGCCTCGACCGCCGCTCAACCATGCGCGTCACGCTCCCTCCCTCCGACAGCCTGGTTGTCGAAGTGGAATGGGACGGATACGTGATTCCCGCAAACCTGGCGGATCTCTCCGCCCGCGGTGTGGGCTTGAAGATGTCGCACGAGCCGGAGCCTCAGTTGCCCATGGGCTCCCTGGTCAAGGTACTCATCTCCCATCCGATCGATGGCTGGCAGGTGCAGACGACCGCCGAGGTGCGCAATAGCTGCCTGACCGGTCCCGACCACGTCCATGTGGGCCTGGCCTTCATCAACGAGGGGGATCTACTTTCCCAACTAGACTCGGCCCTGGGGCGCTACTTCAACCGCCGCGGGACCGAACGGACGACGGCAACCCTCAAAGAGCGCACGCCCATCGAGTATCGTTTTGACGATGAGACGATTGAAGCGTCTTTGGTGGATCTCTCCGTCAACGGAGCTGGGATCTGGTACACGGGATCCCCCGATAATCTACCCAGTCAACATTCCGCGGGACAAATCACCCTGCCCTTCGGAGATGGATGCAGCACAACCCCCAAAGTGCGCGTGGCGCGCCTTTGCTCTGTCGAAGGCGGCACCTTGATCGGCCTCGCCTTCGAGCAACCCACGCCTGACCAGGTCAGCGCCATCGAAACCTGGATGAGCCAGCGCTCCAACGACCTCAAGGCCTTCGAGAGCGACTTCGCGGCCTAGAGCCCTGGGGGCCCCTTGCCCCTGTTCGGACCCAGGTGACCATTGGGGAGGGCTCTTCGGGCTTGCTAGACTCGGCGCATGCGCCAGGCCCTGCCCCTCTTGTTTCTTCTGTTCGCCGCCTGCGAGGCGCCTGCGGTCCATGAAGCCCCTGTACGGGAGGGCCTCAATGACCGCTTCCTCGATCCAGGCCTGGATGTGGAGAGGTTTGAGATAGCCTTTGAGGGGGAGTCCCGCGAAGTCTGGCGCGAACGGACAGCGATTCAAGGGCTCCTGGGCCTCAAGCCGGGCATGGCCGTAGCAGACATCGGTGCGGGCACAGGGCTCTTCACCTTCCCCATGGCCCAGGCAGTGGGCAACGAAGGCCGTGTCTATGCGGTGGAGATCTCACCGGTCTTTCTTGAGAACCTCACGGCCCAGGCACAGCAGCGCAAGATTCCCCAGGTGCAGACCGTCCTCTGCCCAGAGGACGACTCGGGTCTCCCGGCGAACACCATCGACCGTGCCTTCGTCTGCGACACCTACCACCACTTCACCTACCCTCTGACGACTACCAGCTCAATACTGCGCGCCCTGCGCCCGGGAGGTCAATTGCTCGTGGTCGACTTCGAACGCATCGAAGGTGTCAGCCGTGACTGGATCCTGGGACACGTAAGAGCCGGCAAGGAAACGGTGCGCGCGGAAATTGAAGAGGCGGGCTTCCGTTTTCTGAGAGAGATTCAGGTGGAAGGCCTTGAGGAAAACTACTGTCTTCTCTTCGAAAGACCTTGATCCTGACCAGAATCCTCCCCTGGGAAGACATCACATGACGGGCACAACGAAAGGGCAACACGCAGAGCAGCCTGCAACCCATACAGCGCTGAGGATTCCCGCGGGTAGCAGCCCGATCCTGCTTGGGGCGTGCTCGGCGGTGTGTGCTTTTCTGATGGCCTGTGGAGCCGATCAAGAAGATCTTCTCGCCCCCCGCGAGGTGCGCACGACACTCTTTAGCCTGCTCGCTTCCTTCGAGCCGACCTCGGTGGAGCGCGCGCCCGCAGAAGCAGGCCCCCGTGTGGATTTGCTGCGGCCCACGCGGCTGGGCCGGGGCCTGAGAGGAGCGCGCCCTGCGTTGGTCTTGCAGGGAAACGCCCTGGTGCAGTTGGCCTTGCCAGAGGGCCCATCGGGCCGCGAGTTGCTCGTAGGGCTCGCTCCGCACCATGAGTCCTGGCAGGGGGGACAGGTGACCAGCCGCATCTGGGTGGATGACGAGTTGTTGCATGAGACCAGCATCTCCTGCTCCCCGGAGACTCCCGAGGCCCAGCGCCAGTGGAAGGAATTCTCTGTGCCCCTGCCCTCGGAGTCCGGGGTGATCGCCTTCGAAACGATCTGGGAGGGCAGCGCCCAAGACCTCCCCACGATGGGCTTCGGACGGCTGGAGGTGCATCTGCCCTATCTGGTAGAAGCTCAACCAGCGGACAACGAGCATCCCAATGTGCTCCTGATTGTGGTGGACACCCTGCGCGCGGATCGCCTTGGCCAGGGAGGCAATGGGCGAAACACGAGCCCGGTACTGGACGCCCTTGCGGAAGATGGCACGCGCCTGTTGCGCGCCCTCACCACCGGGCCCTGGACCCTGCCGGGAACAGCTTCGATCTTGACCGGCCTTGCGCCCCCCGAGCATGGCATCGGCGCATCCCCCACAAGCTCCCTGGCACACCCCCTGTTCACCTTGGCCGAGGCCTTCCAGCGGGAGGGCTGGTCGACCGCGGGTTTCAGCATGAACCCCCTGATATCAGAGGGCAGCTGCTTCGATCAGGGCTTCGAGACCTTTGAATCACGCCGCTGGGGCATGGCGCGCGAATACGAGAGCGACTGGCTCGACTGGCTCGGAGAACACGCAGAGGAACGGTTCTTTCTCTACTTGCATCTGGTGGAACCGCACTTTCCCTACACGCCCAGTACTGAATCCTGCCAGGCCCTGGGAATTGCGCCAGCCCAGGGAGAGGACCACCTGGACCTGAGACAAGCCCTCAAGCGCTGGTATGAAGCGGGGACCGGATCACCAGGCACAATCCGCAAATTGAGCGCCAGGCAACTGGACCTCTATGATGCAGAAGTACGGGATGCGGACGCCGCCATTGGCAGAGTGCTCGACCGATTGAAGGGGCTTGGGATTCAAGATCAGACGCTGATCTGCATCACCAGCGACCACGGAGAGGAATTCAACGAACACGGCTGGGCACAGCACGACGCGCAACTCTGGAATGAGTCACTGCATGTACCTCTGATCTTCGCGGGCCCCGGAGTCCCGCGGGGCAAGGTGATCGAAGGCCCCCTTGAAAACCGTCATCTGGCCAGATCCCTGATGGAGCTGGCTGGAATCAGTGAGCCCGGGGCGGGCACCTCGCGCAACCTGCTGCGCCCCGAAGCCTTGCGAGAGGTGCTTGAGCAAGGTGCCTATTCCATGCACACACGTGGCTTGTGGTGTGAGTTGGAGACCAGAAGGATGGTGCGCCTGGGACAATCCCATGCCCTGCGCCGGGGGCCCTGGGAGTTGATCAGCTGCCCCAACACCGACCAAGAGGGGTCGAGCCCTATAATCCGGCTGTTTCACACCGAAAGGGACCCTGAGCGCGCTTGGGACCTCTCAAGCGAAGAGCCAGTCCGCACCCAACGGATGCGTGACGAAATCGAAGCCTGGATCCAAGCGGGCCTCTCGATTCAACCTCCCCTACGGCCCACGGCGGCCGAGACCCGCAGCATGCTGGAGGGCTTGGGTTATGGCGGAGGCTAGTGGGACGGACGGGCCCTCGCTGGTCCCGAAACGGGTGCTGATTGTGCGCACGGGAGCAATCGGAGACGTGACCAACGCCCTGGTACTCGCCGAAGCCCTCAAGGCCACGGGCCAGATCTCCCAACTTGGCTGGGTGGTCCATCCCTTGTGCGTTCCCCTGGTCAAAGGCCATCCCGCGGTGGACCGGGTGCACATCTTCCAGCGCAAGGGAGGGCTGAAGGAGTGGTTGCGCCTGCGTCGCGAACTGCGTGCTGAGAACTACGATCTGGCCATCGACGCACAACGCATCCTGAAGAGCGCAATCCTGTCGCGTATGAGCGGCGCTTCACGCAGTCTGGGTTTCGACCCGGGGCGTTCCAAGGAGGGTTCCTGGCTCTTCCACTCAGAGAGGATCTCCCCCAGCGGCGGCACCCACATGGTGGATTGGTACTTGGAATTTGCTGAGGCCCTCGGGCTCAAAGACCCCAAGCCCCGCAGGCGATTGCCCGTGGATCCAACAGCCGAGTCCTGGGCCACAGACTTTGTTAGGAACTTGAACTCTGTATCCAAATCCGAAGTCACACCCTTATGTGTCCACATCGGCGCCAGCAAGTTGGCCAACCGGTGGGCCCCCGAGCGCTATGGCGAGTTGATGCTACGACTCCAAGAGAAGAGCCTTGGTCCCGTGGTCTTGACCGGCGGTTCCGGGGATCGGATGGACGCCGACCAGGCCCTGAAAGTAGCTCAGCCCGACCAGGATCTGGTGGGCCACACATCCCTGCCGCAACTGATCTCCCTCCTGAGACGCTGCAGGGTCTGGGTGGGTTGTGACACAGGGCCCATGCATCTGGCAGCGGCGCTCAACTGCCCTGTGGTTGCGCTCTTCGGCCCAAGTGAGCCAGCACGCACGGGACCCTATGGTGAAGGCCATCAAGTGCTCGGGAGGCAGCCTGGGGGAGAGCGTGTGGCCATGGACGAGATACCAGTGGACAAGATCCTGGATGCCACCAGCAGGGCCTGTACCACCTGATGCGGATTCGCAGGGGATTCTCCCGCGGAGCCCCTGATCGAGGATCTGGAACGGATGTTCCGGAGGGCAATTACCGCTAGGCCGGGGTAAAAACCGCCCTGAAGGGACAGCTACGGGTCCCGGAATGGTACACTCCAGGCCTCGCAATGCGCGAGCGCCCCCTACCTCCAGGGGTATCCCTTCTGTGCAAGGGAAGGACTTTGCAAAGCCCCTTCCCACGGCCTTCCATTTATCCCCCGTATTGCCTTGGGCCCAGCCGCCCAAGGGCCCCTCATGCCTCGCCAATTCAGCCCCGACAGATCGCACTGGGATCGGCTCGAAGATACACCGCCGCCCTCGCCCTTGCTCAACAAGTCCGAGCTCATTCGCGTGTTCGAAGCGGAGAGGGTGCGCACGGAGCGCACAGGCTCAATTTTCTCGTTAGTGGTCTTCACCATGGGATCCAAGAGCGAAGCAGATCTGTCAAAAGCGGTTCGGACAATTGAGAAAACCGCCCGCCTCTATGACGCCATCGGATCAATTGGCGAGCAAAGCCTGGGAGTCATCCTGCCAGAGTGTGATCCGGAGAGCGCCCTCGTCTTTTCGGACCGTGTGATCGAGCGCTTCGGACACTTTGATCTTGGGGCCAGCGTGAAGATCTACAGCTACCCCCTCGATTGGCTCGACGATGACGATGAAGCCCAGCAGATTTCCTCTGACCACAGGACCATCCTGCCCAAGGGTAAGCCACACCTGAAGCGCCCCGCCAACACAGCCAGCGAAGGCTCCAACCTGCGCAGCGTGGGAGCCGATACCGATTCGCAATTGCGTAACCTGATGCAAGGGACACCCTGCGAGGATCTTGAGCCCCACTTCCTGGTTCCGCTACCAACCTGGCGAAGGACGATGGACATCATGGTCAGCGTCCCGCTTCTGATTGTCCTCAGCATCACCCTCTTGCCCCTGCTGGCGTTGCTGATCAAACTGGACTCCAAAGGAAAAGTGCTCTACAAGCAGCCACGAGTAGGCCAGGGCGGACGGCACTTCAGCTTCATCAAGTTCCGCTCCATGTACAAGGATGCCGAGGAACGACGGGCGGCGCTCAGCAGCCGCAACGAGCAATCAGGCCCGGTCTTCAAGATCAAGGACGACCCACGCATCACCCGCGTGGGCCGCTGGATGAGGAAACTGTCCATTGACGAACTGCCCCAGTTCTGGAACGTCGCGTGCGGAGACATGACCCTCATCGGCCCACGCCCGCCGCTGCCCGACGAGGTCGCCGAATACGAGCCCTGGCAACGCCGCCGCCTTGATTTCGTGGGTGGCCTGACCTGCCTCTGGCAGATAGAGGGCCGCAGCAACATCGGCTTCGAAGAATGGGTGCGGCTGGACCTCAAGTACATCCGCAACCGGTCCTGGATGCTCGACCTGTTGATTCTGCTGAGGACCCCCAAAGCAGTCCTCAGTGGAAATGGGGCTGACTGAGGAGGCCCTCTCAGCCGCTAGCGTCAGTGGGAGAGCACAGCGCCAGGACCCGCATCCCCTCGGAAGCAGCGCCTTGACCCAGGTTCTTCCAAACCGGCAGGCGAAAGCGCGAACCCCCGGGTCAGCGCAGGGGGTAGAAGGCCTCGCCCAGCCGGACTCCAGTCAAGCGGCCCCGTTCCAGCACCAATTCCCCGTTTACCTGGCCGGATCGAAAGTACATGTAGAGCATCTGCCCCACCACTTCATAGGTCCCGTGCTCGGTGTTCGAGCCACCCACATCGACGCCCCCCGTGATGCCACTGAACAGAAACTCAGTCGTGACACTCCCGCCAGTACTGAATTCATAAGTGTTTCCCGAGAAGCCGCCCGCGCTGTTATCGGTCTTTGCGATGCTATGCCCGGCCAGGGCTGCCTCCGCCCCTGGGTTACACTTGGGGGGCTTAGGAGCCAGAGAGAAAAAGATGCGCTTCGCGCCGGGTAGATAGGCGCCCTCCTTCTTGGAGAGCAGAATGGCGGTCACCGTCATGTAGTACTCGCGCTTGACCACGGGGGCCTTGGACTTGCGTCAAAACACCAGCTTCTGCCCATCCGCGGTGATGGTCAGAAGATCCTTCTTGATCTTGTAGCGAATGGTCAGAGTCTCACCATCCAAGGTGTAGCGCAAACGAGACAAGCCCACCGTCTTCCAAGTCCCCTTCAACCCACCTACGGTGAGCGTGCCGTCCTTGCTCACGATAAGCTGCTCGAAGTCCGTGTTCTCGTCAATGCCCTCCCAGGTCCCCACCAGATCCTCGTCCCCCAGCCTGGTCGGCTGACTACGACTGTCCGCAACAAGCAGTGCGCCTAGGGAGAAAAGGACGAAAAATGGCAGGACTCTGAAGCTCAGGAAAGAGAGCATGGGATCGGCATTATTGAAAGTCGAAGGAATTCAAAGTTCCTTCAGAGAGGGAGTGCTCAAGGGTCAGAGCCTAGTGCATCCCCGAGCCCCTCAGCCAATGGTCCAGATCGAGATTTCTGACCAAGGCAGGCCAGGGCCATTGGCACGCGGCCCAGGGCAGGCAATTCACCGCGGTCCACTTTCATTAGGTGTGTGCAACTTTTTCTCGACTGGCCTTGGGGGTCCATAACACACCTCTTGAGCAGCGGGGAAGAAGCAAGTGCGCACCTGTCTGAACATCGAAGGACCTGCCTGTACTACTCCCAAGACCAAACACCTGAAGCGTGGACCTTGAGGGATTGAGAGTTCCTATGAGCCCCAGATCGAGATGCCACCAGAGGCCTTCAAGCCCCGACAGACTGCGTTCGATAGGTGAGAGCGCAGGAAGTTCCTAGGATGGATGGAGCCCCTGCCAATCGCGGAACACTCACCCTAGCCATGACCTCGACCAAGACCGAACAGGCCGATTTGCGATATTCTCAAGGAGAGACAAAATGGTCGCTCCCAAAGGATGCCCCAATCACCCGTTTCAAATGGAATCGAGAATGCATGCTGGGTCTGGCGAAATCGCTCGCTAGAGTCTGCGTGGAATTTTTTGTGACGCCCAACTTCGGATGGGCGTCTCTCACTTCTAAAAGACATATACATTGGCTGACCGCCGAGCAAGCACAGTGGATTGGATAACGCTGGCCTGTTCGACCCGGGAATGCCACCAAGGAATTCTGATGATCAAAGGAACAAAGACCCAAGGGATTGGGCAACTTCTGCTACAGGGACTTTTTGGGTTGGGTTTGTGCCTGACCGCCTGCGCACCGAGCGACCAATCGGTCTCAGGGCTCGGAGACGAGGTTGGCAATGGTGCCTTCGGCGTGGTGGACGGCAGCCCCTTCCACATCACGGCCCCCGAAGGAGGCCCCTTCCCTGAAGGCTCGCGCACCTACACACTGGTGAACTACACCCTGGGCCTCTTCGCCTGGGAAATCGAGTCCAGCGTGCCCTGGCTCTCCTCTGATGTTCCCGCCGGAGCCCTGGCCCCCGGTGCGACGGTTGATGTGACCATCAGCATCGAGACGGCCTTCGCAGAGACCCTGACGGTGGGCGACTACCCCGCGGATCTGATCTTCCGGGACCGCTCGGACCCCAGCGGCATCCTGATCATGGCCTTCCTGCTGACGGTAGAGCCTGCCCCCACGGGCGATCTGCGCGTCACGCCAGAGGATCCCTGGGAGCTGGAAGCCCCGACCCTGGCCGATTTGGAGGGCCAGACCCAGGTCTACACCATCACCAACGAGGGCCCCGGCGAGCTCGAATGGGCTGCCGCGAGCCAATCGGGCTGGTTGCTTCTGACAGGCGACGCCCAAGGCGTGCTGGCGGAGGGTGCGAGCCAGGAACTGACCGCCGCCATCGCGACCGACAGCCTGTCCGAAGGCTCAGGGATCCACATGGGCTCTATCGCCTTCAACAACTCCCTCGATCAGGCGGACACGCAAACCGCCGTGGTCACCCTGCGGGTCGGTGAACAACCGAACGGCCGCATCAGTGATGGACTGATCGCCCTCTATGACTTCGAGGAAATCAGTGGCACGGTGGCCCATGATCTTTCCGGCCTGAGCCCTTCTATTGACTTGGAGATCACTTCACCCGGCTCATCCAACTGGGGCGCAGGAACCCTGGGTCTCGACTCAAGTGCGGTCCTGACCTCCGGCGGAGCCGCCACCCGCATCAACTCCGCTATTTCCACATCCAACGAGTTGACCCTCGAAGCCTGGGTGACTCCTGCCAATGTGACCCAGGATGGTCCCGCGCGCCTGATCAGCCTCAGCCTCGATGCCCATGATCGCAATGTGACCCTGGGCCAAGGCCTCTGGGGCACGCAAGCCTCCGACACATTCACGACCCGCCTGCGCTCCACCGAGACCGACAGCAACGGCTTTCCGGCCCTGGACACGAGCGCCGGCGCCGCCTCGGTGGGCCTGCTGCATGTGGTCTACACGCGCAGCATGGACGGCCAGACCTGCCTGTATGTCAACGGTGTCACCCGCGCGGTTGGCCAGACCGGCGGCGACCTGAGCAACTGGTCCAGCGACTATCCTCTGGTGATTGGCAACGAGGTCAACGGCGGCCGGCACTGGGACGGACGCCTGCACCTGGCGGCGGTCTACGATCGCGCTCTGGCTGAGTTCGAGGTCCAACAGAACTTCACAGCGGGCACAGACGACGCCACCGGACCGGTCCTGGTGGCCTCCCCCTCCACCGGCTTCACCGCCAGCGGAACCGTGGGCGAGGCCGTCTCCCCCACCAGTTTCACCTACGAGGTCCGAAACACAGGAACGGCGCAGCTCGAGTGGAACGCCTACTCGGATTCAGCCTGGCTCGAGGTCCTGGGGTCAGGAACCGGATCGGTTGCCCCGGGTGAGGCACAGGATCTGGTGATCCAACTGGTAGACGCACAGGTCGGAGCCCTGTCCGCGGGCAGCTACAACGGGTTGCTGTTCATTGACGAAACCACGACCGGAGTGGGTTCGACTACTCGGGATCTGCACCTGACCTTGAATGACCCGGGTGGGTCTGGCGGGTCTGGCGGAGGCTCCAACAACAACGGAGAGTGGGTCAAGCCCGGACCCGACAATACGGGTCCAACTGCGCCTGAGCTGCTGGTGCCTTCGGGATCGATCACGGTCACGCAGGATGGTGCGGTGATTGAGAACGTCTCCGTTTCGGGGTCGATTACGGTCAAGGCCGCAAACGTCACGATTAGGAATTTCCGGATTCATGGAGGTGGCAATGCCAGCGGCGGCGGCAGCTCTTATGGCATCAACGTAAAATCGATTGCGAGCAACGTCCTTATCGAAGATGGAGAAATCCTCGCAATTGCTTCAGCGGGAGTCCTTGGAGCAAACTTCACGGCACGCCGTCTCAATATCCACCACAGCGGCGGTGATGGGGTTAAGACAACGGGCAACAACCTGGTGGAATCCTGCTGGATCCACCATCTGGGCATGAATCCCGGAGCCCATGCCGATGGCAACCAGACAAGGAGCGGTAGCAACATCACATTGCGCGGCAATTTCATGGACATGATTCCCCCCGAGTTCCCTGGTGGGCCAGGTCCTCCTTTCGAATCGAACGTCACGGGTCTCTTCCAAGCAGAGACCGGGAACATTACAAATGTCACGATTGACCGCAACTGGCTGAACGGCGGCGGCTACACTCTCTTCCTCGAGACGAGGTATGATTACTCCTTCTCCGGACTCTGGATCACCAACAACAGGTTCGGACGAGACTTCCGAGCTGGCCCCCTGGCCATCAGTGATGTCACAAACCGACATATCACGGGGAATGTGTGGGACGACAACGGTGAATCGATGAGCATCAACGAATAGGGTAGCAGCCAACGGCGCAACGGCTGGCATGCACAGAGTCCAGGGGATTCCCGGTACCCCCCCCCGAGAGTTCCTTGGACTCAGGTGCAGTTCTTGATCTGCCGACCTCGATCGGGTGCAATCACGTCATGCAGGAACCCAAGACACTCGAGGGATTTGGTTCCAACACGTTCGACAACTTGACCACATTGCACCCCCTGGGGGTGCTCGTCCTCGCGCTGGGGATAATCGGCACATTGATTGTCCAGCGGCGATATGCATGGCTCCCCCTGCTGCTGATCGCCTGCTTCGTATCCACGTCACAGCGGGTCGTCATTGCAACCCTTGACTTCAACTTCGTCCGCTTGATGATTGCGGCGGCCACGTTGAGGATCATCCAGCGTCGAGAATTTTCTGGTCTCCGGATTACGACACTCGACAAACTGATCACTGCCTGGGTGATCGTGAATGCCCTGGCGTATGTACTTCGGGTCGGCACGTTCTCATCCCTTGTCTTCAAACTGGGCATGAGTTACGACAGCCTCGGACTCTATCTGCTGGGCAGAACATGGCTTCGCTCGGGCGAAGATCTGCGACGATTCGCAAGAGCCGCAGGTATTCTCGCTTGCATTTCGGGAGTAGCCTTTGCCATCGAGTGGTCGACGGGAAGAAACATCTTTTCCATATTCGGGGGCGTTAGCGAATTCACGCAGATCAGACAGGAACGCTTGAGATGTCAGGGACCATTTTCTCACCCGATTCTCGCTGGCGCTTTCTGGCTGAGCCCCTTGGCGCTTATCCTTGCACTGGTCTGGTCACCACGTGGGAAACCCATCGCAATCGCAGGGGCGCTGTCCATTTCAGCAATTACCTTCTTTTGTTCCTCCAGCACACCGCTACTTGGGTGGATCGCAACGGCAGGATTTGCAAGCCTCTGGTTTCTTCGCAAGCGCACAGCAATCCTCCGAATCGGGACAGTCTGCACACTAGTCGCTCTACACCTGATCATGGAGGCCCCGGTCTGGCACCTCATCGCAAGAGCGAGTGTTGTTGGAGGATCCACTGGGTACCACCGCTACAAACTCATCGACGCGTTCATAAACAACTGGTCGGAGTGGTTCCTAGTCGGGGTAAGTTCGACGGCCCACTGGGGTTGGTTTCTCTTCGACGTAGCCAACCAATTTGTCATGGAAGGCACAGACGGGGGGATTCTGACTCTTGTCTTATTTCTCCTCATTCTCCATCGCGCATTTGCCAACATAGGTCGCAGAATTCGCCGAGCACGGACCAAGCAGCATGCCATCGAAGCCTGGGCAATCGGGACGGCAATCGCAGCTCAATGCGTCATGTTCATAGGAGTCACGATTTCTCAGACCAACACGAACATGGTCATGTTTGTCTGGCTACTCGCCGCATCAGAAGCCAAATGGGGGTACGCCCGAAGCAGTGGAAGCGGCGGCCCCAATGACCTTCATGCTCCAACAATTGCGAACTCCTAAGGTTCTAGCCCAGCCAGACACTACGGAGCGAATCCCCGTTCACATCTGTCGGGCCATGGCTTGCGGCAACTTGCGGCCACGATCCAGGCCCTTCATGCGAATGCTGTCCACATCCACTCGCCGACTTCGAGCCCAAGCCGACTGTTCGTGAGTCACGAATGCACCGACGCTTCGGTGCATGAGCCATGAGTTTAATCGGAAGGTAAAGGAACGCGGGAGCCTGGGATAAAGGCCCT
>LWDU01035164.1_pt1 | contig 133772 bp, 121 predicted proteins | sample 727161 | NCBI WGS metagenome assembly LWDU01 (sample SAMN04566230, study PRJNA314399) | hydrothermal vent metagenome | isolation source: deep sea hydrothermal plume seawater | place: Mexico: Gulf of California, Guaymas Basin | collected 2004-07-11
TGGTACCGAGGGTCGGAATCGAACCGACACTCCCGTGAAGGAACCGGATTTTGAATCCGGCGCGTCTACCAGTTCCGCCACCCCGGCACGTCAGAGGCGGCGATTATAACGATCATCAACGACGATGTGAACAAAATCACGAGCCGAACCCCCTCAATTGACCACACAGCCTCACATCCCCATCTTTTAGAAAGTGATTTATTTATCAACCTGCCTGTATTCTAATCCCCACCCAATGCTGCCAATCAGCAATAACCAACAACAAAGACCCCAATGAACACCAGTGACTTCGAATTCGATCTACCATCGCATCTCATTGCCAAATACCCCACGGCAGAGCGCAGCGCCAGTCGATTGATGCACCTGGATGCCTCATCCGGCGAAATCAGCCATTATCACTTTCGAGACATAGTCGATCTCGTCAATGCAGAAGACCTGATGGTATTCAACGATACCCGGGTAATTCCGGCGCGTTTCTTTGCGAAGAAGTTAACTGGCGGCAAGGTTGAAATCCTGCTGGAACGGCTGCTGGATGATGTCAGCGCGCTGGTGCAAATTCGAAGCAGTAAACCCCTCAAAGCCGGTGCGGTGCTGAAACTTGATGATTCTGACTACCAGTTAACGGTCAATGGCCGAAATGATTCCTTTTACCGGGTTATATTCCCCCAGCCTGGTGTCCTCTCCATTGCCAATCAACTGGGCCATATGCCCTTACCCCCCTATATCGACCGGGCTGACGAGATCAGCGACCAGGAACGCTATCAAACCGTGTTTGCCGAAAAAGAAGGCGCGGTGGCTGCACCCACGGCAGGGCTACACTTTGATGATGCTGTCATTGAGCAACTAAAAAACAAAGGCGTAGCCAGCACAAAACTCACCCTGCATGTCGGCGCAGGTACCTTCAGCCCAGTGCGCGTGACCCGCCTGGAAGATCATGTCATGCACACGGAACAGATCGCGGTCAAAAAAGCTGTTTGTGACGCAGTCGCTGATTGCAATCGTCGCGACGGTCGAACCATCGCCGTGGGTACCACCAGTGTTCGCTCCCTTGAAACCGCTTCACGATCAGGCCAGTTAAAACCCTACCAGGGTGATACCAATATCTTTATCTACCCGGGCTACGAGTTTCAATCCGTCGATGCCGTGATTACCAACTTCCATTTGTCCGGTTCCACCTTGATGATGCTGGTGAGTGCGTTTGCGGGCATCGACAATATCAAACATGCCTACCAGGTCGCCATTGAGCAGCAATACCGGTTTTTCAGTTACGGCGACGCAATGCTGATTACGCGTTAGCGGCTGCGCTGATGTGCTGCTCTAATGTATAGTGCACCGATTTTTAGGCAGGGGTAGACGCCAGTTGAAATTCCAGGTCAGTAAAACCGATGGTTCAGCCAGGCGAGGCCAGCTTGAACTCGCCCATGGCGTGGTGCAGACCCCGGTGTTTATGCCCTGCGGCACCTATGGCTCGGTAAAAGGGCTGATGCCGTCGACCCTGGATCAGATTGGCACTCAGATACTGCTGGGCAATACCTTTCACCTGATGCTCCGTCCGGGTATGGACGCCATCAAGGCCCACGATGGCTTGCATCGGTTTATGCACTGGGACAAACCCATTTTGACGGATTCCGGTGGCTTCCAGGTGTTCAGCCTGGGTGATCTGCGCAAGATCACGGAGGCAGGGGTCAAGTTCAGGTCGCCCATCGATGGCAGTGAGGTGTTTCTTGATCCGGAAATTTCGATGCAGATCCAGGCTGACCTGAATGCAGATATCGCCATGGTGTTTGATGAATGCACACCTTACCCGGCAGAAAAAGCAATCGTGCAGGATTCCATGGAATTATCCCTGCGCTGGGCGAAGCGGAGTCGTGATGCCTTTAATACCTTTAATACGGGCAATACGGGCAATGCTCTATTCGGAATAGTCCAGGGCGGTGTATTTACTAATCTACGTGATATTTCCCGGGAAGGGCTGGTGGATATTGGCTTTGACGGTTATGCCATTGGCGGTTTGTCCGTGGGCGAACCCAAAGACGAGATGATGGCCATGGTTGAACATGTGGCACCGCAACTGCCCCAGGACAAGCCGCGTTATCTGATGGGCGTCGGCACACCGAAGGATCTGGTGGAGTGCGTGGTGCGGGGTATCGATATGATGGATTGCGTCATGCCGACCCGCAATGCTCGCAACGGCCACCTGTTTACCAGCCAGGGGGTGGTGAAAATCCGTAATGCGGTGCATAAACTCGATGATTCAGCACTGGATCCTGACTGTGCCTGCTATACCTGCAAAAACTTCTCCCGGGGCTATCTGCACCACCTGGACAAGTGCAAAGAGATACTGGGGCCGCAATTGAACAGCCTGCATAACCTGCATTATTACCACGCATTGATGGCCGGATTGCGCTCAGCCATTGAAATTGGCGAACTTGATGCCCATATCTCTCAGATCTACGCGGGTTGGCGTGAAGAGAAGAGAAGCACCCATGACAGATAATACTGTTTGATATAGCCGCGTTGATTCGGGAGAATACGGCGCTTTCGCCGCAAAAAAGCGAAAAAGCCTGTTTTGCCCAAATGCATTAGCGCTGCATATAATAAGACGCTGCTTTGCATGATTTGGCACTGCTTTTAGTGATTTGGCACTGCTTTTAACAAATAGAATGAGTCGAAGAAACTATGATTATTGATTTCCTGATACCTAATGCAATGGCGGCCGGTGGCGTCATGGGCGGACTGCCCTTTGGCCCTGACATGTTTATCATCGTCGCCTTTGGCCTGGTGTTCTACTTTATTATCTGGCGGCCCCAGAGCAAGCGGGCAAAAGAACACAAGGAGCTTGTCGGTGGTATTGGCAAAGGCGATGAAATTGTCACCAATGGCGGTTTGATCGGCAAGGTCACCAAGGTGGATGATCAATTTCTCCTCGTTGAAGTCGCCAATGGCGTTGAAGTTAGATTGCAAAAAGGCGCGATCTCCGCTGCCCTGCCGAAGGGCACCATCAAAAACATCTAGACCAGTTAGGTAACTCCTGTGATAAACAAGTATCCGTTATGGAAAAACCTGATCGTGGTGGGTGCCATTGCACTGGGCATCGTCTATTCCCTGCCGAATGTTTACCCCCCGGATTTTGCTATTCAGGTGTCAATGGAGGCCAGCGGCGAGCTGGTGGACGTAGCAGCGCTCGATACAACGAAAAAGACCCTCGACGGTGCCGGGCTCGAGTATTTCGATGCTGAGATCGTCAAGGGCAATGTCCTGGTTCGTTTTCCGGATGACACAACCCAGCTGAAGGCCAAGCCACTGGTGGAACGCGCTATACATGATCTGCCCAATGATTATGTAGTGGCGTTGACGTCGGCGGATTCAACGCCTGACTGGCTGACGAGTATTAGGGCAGAGCCCATGAAATATGGTCTGGATCTGCGCGGCGGGATGCACTTTTTGATGGAGGTGGACACCGAGTCCGTTGTCACCAATCGGATCGAGAATCTGGGAACTGACGTCAAGCGGCAACTGCGGGAGGAAAAGCTGCGTTACAAGTCAGTCGAGTCCCCGAGTCGCGGTGTGCTGGTGATCTCCTTTGCCAATGAAGATATTCGCGATGCCGCCAGGACCCTGCTTGAATCCCAGTACATCGAATTTCAATTTTCCAACACGAGTGGCGAATTGCCCTCCATTACGTTGATCATGACCCAGAATGCCATTGACGAGGTTGAGGATTTTGCCATCTCCCAGAACCTGCAGACAATTCGCAACCGGGTGAATGAGCTCGGCGTATCAGAACCGTTAGTTCAGCGCCTGGGCCGAAATCGCATCGTCGTCGACCTGCCCGGTGTGCAGGACCCGACCATTGCGAAAAAGATCCTTGGCAAGGTGGCGACCCTCGAATTCCGTTTTGAGGCGCTGCCCAATGCACCCCGGTCCACCACCATTACATTTGACTACGAGGGCCGTCCGGCTGAGCTGGAGATGCCCAGGTTGGCTTTGATCCCGAATCGGGCTTGCCCCAGACTAATATCACCCTCGACAGTGAAGGCGGTAACCTGATGCATCGGGCGACGCGCAACAATGTCGGTCGTCGTCTGGGTGTGGTGTTTATTGAAACAAAATCAGATGACACCTACCGCCTCGTTAATGGCGAGGAAGTTAAAGAATCGGTTCGTCGCACCCAGAAAAAGGTGATCAGCCTGGCGCGGGTGCAATCGGCCCTGGGGGTTAAGTTCAGGGTCACCGGTTTACAGGCCGGTGAAGCCCGGGATCTGGCCTTGCTGCTGCGTGCCGGTGCGCTGGCTGCAGACATGTATATCGTCGAGGAACGCACCGTGGGCGCCAGTATGGGTCAGGAAAATGTTGAGCAGGGGGCGACCTCGGTTGCTGTCGGTCTGGTGTTGGTGCTGTTGTTCATGCTGGGGTACTACAAGGTGTTTGGTATTGCCGCCAATCTCGCCCTGCTGATAAACCTGGTCTTGCTGGTGGCGGTCATGTCGGGTATTTCGGCCACACTGACCCTGCCGGGCATCGCTGGTATTGTCCTCACCGTGGGTATGGCGGTGGACGCCAATGTGTTGATTTTTTCGCGGATAAAGGAAGAGCTGAAAAACGGCCTTTCGCCCCAGGCAGCCATCAATGCAGGTTTTGAGCGGGCGTTTACGACGATTCTGGATGCTAACCTGACGACCCTGGTGGTGGCGGTTATTCTCTACAGTATTGGCACCAGTGCGGTTAAAGGCTTTGCCATTACCTTGTCCATTGGCATTCTCACGTCCATGTTTACTGCCCTGATGTGCAGCCGCGCGTTTATCAATTTGATTTACGGTGGCCGCAATATCAAGAAGCTGGCAATTTAAGGAACAGGTTTGGTACTGAACTATGGCGTTTGAAACTTTCAATATCGATTTTATGGGCTACCGCAAAATAGCCGCGGTTATCTCCACCATTCTGGTTGTAATCTCCATTGGGTCCCTGGCGATATTCCAGGTGAACTGGGGCCTGGATTTTACCGGCGGCAGCCTGGTTGAGGTCGAGTATGAAGAATCAACTTCACCGGATCTTATCCGGCAGCAGCTCGATGCCGCCGGTTATGAAGGTCATGTGGTGCAGTATTTTGGGTCAACCCGGGACATTCTGGTTCGTATCCCACCCCAGGATAACCTGACCGTGGTGGAAAACGCCGAACTCGGGGCGCGGATTGTAGAAACGTTAAGGGCGGCGACTGATTCCAACGTTGAATTGCGCCGTACCGAGTTTGTTGGCCCGGCGGTGGGTGATGAACTCATGAATCAGGGTGGCCTGGGCATGCTGACCGCGCTTGCGGCGGTGATGCTCTACATTGCGTTCCGGTTCCAGTTGAAATTTGCCATCGGTGCGGTGGTTGCATTGCTGCATGACGTGCTTATTACCCTTGGGGTGTTTTCGATTGTCCGTTGGGATTTTGACTTAACCGTGGTGGCCGCATTACTGGCCGTCATTGGTTACTCCCTCAATGACACGATTGTGGTCTCAGACAGAATTCGTGAGAACTTTCGCAAGATCCGCCGCAGCTCGCCGATAGAAATCATTAACACGTCACTGAACCAGACACTGGGCCGGACGCTGGTGACGTCTTTTACCACCTTGCTGGTGCTGTTCGCGTTATTGATTTTGGGCGGCGAGATGATCCGCGGCTTTGCCATTGGATTGATCCTGGGCGTGTTTATCGGTACCTATTCGTCAATCTATATTGCGGCGAACGTGTTGCTGGCGCTGCGCATTACCAAGGATGACCTGGCGATTCCGATTAAGGAAGGTGCGGAAGATCCGGATATGATGAACTAGGGGCGCGCTGATTAACTGGAAATTAGCTGGCTTCACCTGAGGCCGGTGTCGCCAGGTGCTTCTTAACGACTGTGGTGAGCCCCTTGAATATCTTCGGCGTGCCCGCCACGATATTGCCGCTTTTCAGATGATTCGCACCACCATCAAAATCACCTAGCAATCCACCGGTTTCAAGCACCATCAATGCTCCGGCAGCCATATCCCACAACTGGAGCTCGCGCGTCCACATGCCATCCAGTCGACCTGCGGCGACATAGGCCAGATCCAGTGCTGCGCTGCCGGACTGGCGCATTACAGCGCCTTGAGCCAATAGATGGCCGTACACAGCTGTCTGCTGTTCAGCAACCTCTGCGTTACCCCGGCCGCCGGTTGCAATCAGGGCACCATCAAAGTCCTTGGTTGAATTGGCACGAAGCCGCTGGCCGTTCAAATGGCAGCCTTTACCTCTGCTGGCGACAAATTCTTCCTGCCGCATTGGGTCGAGGATAATCCCATGTTCCAGTTTTCCCTTGTGGAGGCAGGCGATGGAGATACAGAAATGCGGCAGGTTGTGAATAAAGTTGTTGGTACCATCAATGGGATCAATCACCCAGGTGTATTCCGCGTCTGTAACCTCCGTGTTGGCAATATTTTCTTCGCCGGTAAAAGTATGGTCAGGATAGGTCGCCTGTAGTGATTCAATGATGATCCGCTCTGAATCCTTGTCAATATTGGTGACGTAATCGTTGTGGCCTTTTTCGGCAACCTTGATCAGGTCCGGCCGGTCAAAGGCCCGGGCAATATGTTGCCCGGCAAGGCGCGCTGCCCGCAGGGCCATGTTAGCCATCGGTTGCATAATGTGGGTTCCGATCCAGTGAAAGGTTGATTGTTAAAGAGCGAGTTTTGTTGGGCGCGCATTCTAGCAGTAAAAACTGAGGATTTCTCATAGGGCTTGAATTAGAGGGGGTTCCTTTCCTTGGGGGCCCCAGATGCGCACTCGGCAAGGGCTCGGCGCCCCCGGTTCAATGCTCTGGAAAGGGACCTCCTCCCAACTCAACGCTCTTACCGTTATTTACTTGAGGTATTTGACCGAAAATAGGTGGCGTCAAAATGTGGGTATGGATGTAAGCACTAAATAGTAGGGCGCGCGGGGGCGGGCAGTTGCCCAAAGCTGATTAGTGTAGAATCCAGTTATTATCCAGTACCAAAATTCCAAAAGAGCATCACCTTGTCTTCTTCTGAATCAACTACTTCTCCTGAAAAGCTGTTCCCCAATGTTCGTATTGTGTTGGTGGAAACAACTCATCCGGGCAATATTGGCGCCGCTGCCAGGGCCATGAAGAATATGGGTGTAACCCGTTTGTATCTGGTCAATCCGCGTATGTTTCCCAACGAAAAGGCAGTCTGGCGTTCAGCCAGTGCTGAGGATGTGGTGCACCAGGCGACGGTGGTGCAGAGTCTCGACGATGCATTGCAAGGCTGTCAGTTGGTCATCGGTACTTCTGCCCGTGATCGGCGGATTCCCTGGCCGATGCTTGAACCCAGGAGTTGCGGAGAGAAGGTGAATGCGGAGCAATCGAGCGGTAAGGAAGTGGCGATTGTATTTGGCCGCGAGGCTCATGGGCTTAAGAATGAAGAACTTCAGAAATGCCACTTCCACGTCAATATCCCGACCGGTGAAGCCTACAGCTCGCTTAATCTGGGGATGGCGGTACAAGTCATTACTTATGAGATTCTGCAGGCCAGGCTGAATCATGCACTGCACGAGACGCCCGGCGAAAAGAGAGATGCATCCCCTGCCCCGGATCAAGCCTGGGATATGGATTACGCTGATTCAGAAGCCGTGGAACACTTTTTTACCCATCTGGAAGAAACCCTGATCGAAGTCGGGTTCCATGATCCGCAGAACCCGAGGCAATTACTCACCCGTCTAAGAAGGATGTTCAACAGAATCCGTATGGACCGGATGGAGGTCAACATCCTCAGGGGATTTTTGACGGCGATTAACAAACTGTCCGCCAAAAAGGGTTCGGAGCGAAATAACTCCTAGGAAAATAGATGGTAGGAGTGTTGAGCTGGGATGGATGGAGGTCAACATCCTTCGGGAGTTCTTAACCGCTAAAAACAAACTGTCTTCAACAATTGGTTTCGCACGAGATAAGTAGCGTCGGAAATAGGCAGTAAGAGGGACAAGGTGAAATCTCGCGTTGCTCCGCTATTACCCGACTAAATTAGTCAGTTAAATGGTTGACTAAAAAAGTCGGGTATTACATAATTCGTAGCCCCGGTGAGTGCTGGTTTTCAGGCGCTTTGGACTGATCATATTGAGAAGGAATCTCTGATTTAGGTTGGTATGCCGCACTAATCAGAGCTTCCATAGATCACAGGTACAAATTATGAGATTAACTGCAAAAGGTCGTTATGCTGTCACAGCTATGCTGGACCTGGCGGTGCACAGGGATGAAGGGCCGATCAGCCTGGCGGAGATATCCGAAAGACAGGGGATTTCCTTGTCCTACCTGGAGCAGTTATTTGCGAAACTACGCCGTCGGGAGCTGGTGCAGAGTGTTCGCGGTCCTGGTGGAGGTTATCGACTGAGCCGTAGTGCCGGTGATATTTATGTTGCCCAGATCGTTGATTCTGTGGATGAAATCGTTGATGCCACCAAATGCGGTGGTCGGTCAGATTGCCAGCACGGTGAAACCTGCCTTACCCATGAACTCTGGTCAGACCTGAGCGACCAGATCCATCAATTTCTCAGTAGTATTGATCTCGCCAGCCTGATTGAAAAAAGACAAGTGCGGGAAGTCGCGGCCCGACAGGAACTACGCCGCGAAGATCTCATCAGGCTGTCAACCCAGGAAGTAGAAGCATGACATCCCCTATTTATTTTGACTATGCTGCCACCACGCCAGTGGATCCGCGCGTCGCCCAGAAAATGAGCGATTGCCTGTTGGCAGAAGGCAATTTTGGTAATCCGGCCAGCCGTTCTCATAAGTTTGGCTGGGAGGCAGAGGAAGCAGTAGAGATTGCCCGCCGCCAGGTCGCGGACCTGATCGGTGCGGACCCGAGAGAAATCGTCTGGACCTCAGGCGCAACTGAATCTGACAACCTTGCCATCAAGGGTATTGCTCATTTCTACCAGAGCAGGGGCAAGCACATCATCACCTCCAAAATTGAACACAAAGCCGTGCTTGATACCTGTCGCCATCTGGAGCGTGAAGGGTTTGAAGTCACCTATCTTGACCCGGATTCTGACGGTCTTATCCAGCCGCAACAGGTCGCTGCCGCGATCCGTGACGATACGGTGCTGGTTTCCATCATGCATGTGAACAACGAGATTGGCGTCGTTAACGATATCGCTGCAATCGGTGAGGTCTGCCGGGCACGTAAAGTATTCTTCCATGTTGATGCCGCACAGAGTGCCGGTAAGCTTGATATTGACCTCACAGAAATGAAGATCGACCTGATGTCCTTTTCCGCCCACAAGATATACGGGCCCAAGGGTGTTGGCGTTCTGTTTGTTCGGCGCAAACCCCGTGTCAGGCTCGAAGCACAGATTCACGGCGGTGGTCATGAACGTGGTATGCGTTCCGGTACATTGGCGACGCACCAGTTGGTCGGTATGGGCGAGGCGTTTCGAATTGCAAAGGAAGAAATACACGAAGAGAGCAGGCGCATCACGGCATTGCGCCAGCGGTTGTGGGACGGTTTGAGCGACATGGAAGAAGTGTATGTTAACGGCAGTACGGAACATCGGGTGCCGGGTATTCTGAATGTGAGTTTTAACTTTGTTGAAGGTGAGTCGCTTATCATGTCGTTGAGTGAGCTTGCTGTATCGTCTGGCTCCGCTTGTACTTCCGCCAGTCTTGAACCCTCTTATGTGCTGCGTGCGCTGGGCCTGAATGACGAAATGGCTCATAGCTCACTCAGGTTTTCGATTGGCCGTTTTACTACTGAAGAAAATATTGATGTGGCCATTGATAGACTGCATAACGCGGTAGAAAAGTTGAGAGACCTCTCTCCCTTGTGGGATATGTACAAAGATGGCGTTGATCTCGATAGTATCGAGTGGGCCGCACATTAAATAGATTGTTGGAGCATCGACATGGCATACAGTGACAAGGTGTTGGATCATTACGAAAATCCCAGGAATGTGGGCAAGATGGATGTCGCAGATGAAAATGTCGGCACCGGTATGGTGGGTGCCCCGGCTTGTGGTGACGTGATGCGCCTGCAGATCAAGGTCGGTGAAGATGGCGTTATCGAAGATGCCAAGTTCAAGACTTATGGCTGTGGTTCTGCTATTGCATCAAGTTCACTGCTGACCGAATGGGTTAAGGGGCGAACGCTGGATGAAGCAGGTTCCATCAAGAATACTCAAATAGCAGAAGAGCTGGCATTACCACCGGTAAAAATACACTGTTCCGTACTGGCAGAAGACGCCATCAAGGCAGCCATAAAAGATTTTCGTGAAAAGAACGATGAACAGGCAGATGTCGTTCCTCAGCTGGCAGAAGGGTAAGGATTTAAAAACAATGGGGATTAGCCTCACAAAAGAAGCAGCAGCACATGTTAATGACTACCTTGGTTCTCGTGGCAAGGGTGTGGGTATCCGGCTTGCGGTGAAAACCACTGGTTGTTCCGGCCTGATGTATGTCATAGAGCCGGTTGACGAACCCTTAGTCGAGGATCTCAAGTTCGAATGCCTGGGTGTTGATGTCTTCGTTGACCCCAAAAGCCTGGTTTACATCGATGGCACCGAAATGGATTATGTAAAAAAGGGCCTCAACGAAGGCTTCGAGTTCAAGAACCCGAATGTGCAAAATGAATGCGGTTGCGGTGAGAGCTTTACGGTATAGGGCCACTCAGGCTGCTTTACCAGCTAAGCTGCCGAATCCAGTGTCCATCCAATATTGTGACAGATACCCTGACGAAAGATTCAACCCCTTGACTAAAGATCCAGCCCTTGACCAAAGAATCAACTACGTTTGACACCGCGGACTTCAAACAAAACTATTTCGAGATTTTTCAGTTTGAGGTCGATTTCCAGGTTGATCCTGATGCACTGTCCGAGCGCTATCGTGAGCTTCAGTTAAGTGTTCATCCTGATAAATTCGCCAACGCGACAGAACATGAAAAAAGACTCTCGATGCAATGGGCAACGCAGATTAATTCGGCTTACAACACCCTCAGGGTGCCTTTGTCCAGAGCAATATATTTACTGGAACTCAATGGCATAAAGATCGAATCGAACCCGATACTGGACCCGGTGTTTTTACTGGAGCAGATCGAGTTAAGGGAAGAACTGGAAGACATAGAATCAAAAGGTGAGGCGGCACTGGCACTGCTGGATGATTACAAACAGCGCATCGGCCAGACCATGTCAGCGCTGTTAACGAGATTCGGCACGCAATTCGTAGGATCGGATGCCGCGCAATCTGAAGGCGCCGGGAAAAAGGAGTCACCCGCCGAACACACGGTTTACGAGATGCAGTTTGTTAACAAACTACTTATCGCTGCAGATCACCTGGAAGAAAAGTTATTGGGCTATTAACAAAAGCTGACAAGAGCTAACAAGAGTTGACTGATAAATGCTGACAGAACAAACATGGCGCTGCACATGGCACTGCTGCAAATAACCGAACCCGGCCAGACCGTGGACCCGCATCTGCGTAAACGTGCCGCAGGTATCGACCTGGGTACAACAAATTCGCTGATTGCCAGCTACCGGGGTGGGGAAGTCCAGACCCTGCCGGATGTCTACGGTGAGCACTTGTTGCCCTCTGTTGTGCGTTATCTCAAAGATGGTTTAACGCAAGTCGGTGAAATCGCATTGGCAGCAGCCAGATCAGACCCTGGTAATACGCTGCTGTCGATAAAGCGTCTCATGGGTCGTGGTATCGAGGATGTAAAAACCCTGGGCACGCAATTGCCCTATGACTTCACCAATACCGAGGCAGGCATGCCACTGATCAATGTGGTGAGTGGCCAGGTGAGCCCCGTTGAAGCATCGGCAAAAATTCTCCAGGCCTTAAGTACCCGGGCTGAGGAGTCCCTTGCCGGTTCGCTGGATGGTGTTGTCATCACTGTCCCGGCCTATTTTGATGAGGCCCAGCGACAGGCAACCAAGGATGCCGCAACGATTGCCAATTTAAACCTGCTTAGGCTGCTTAGCGAGCCAACTGCGGCGGCTGTTGCCTACGGTTTGGATACCGGTGCTGAAGGCGTGATTGCGGTTTACGACCTGGGCGGCGGCACATTCGACATATCCCTGCTGCGTTTGAAAAAGGGAGTATTTGAAGTATTGGCAACCGGTGGCAACTCTGCCCTGGGTGGTGATGACTTCGACCTGGCCATCGCAGAATGGCTGATTGAAAAGTCAGGCTACACGGCCCAGATCAATCCGGGTCAATTGCGCAGCCTCCTGCTGGAAGCCAGAAGAATAAAAGAGACGTTAAGTGATCATGACTCGGTCGATGTCAACATTGATATGTCCGGGCTCAAATTTGACGGCGTGCTGACAAGAACTACATTTGATGAACTCATTTCACCACTGGTGAGTGATTCCATAAAAGCCTGTCGCCGCGCCGTGCGAGATGCCGGTGTCGCCCTCGACAGCATCCACAGTGTGGTCCTGGTGGGTGGTTCGACTCGCGTGCCCAGTGTGGCCCATGCGGTGACCGATTATTTTCAGCTTGAGCCGATGAATAATATCGACCCTGATCGGGTTGTGGCTGTGGGTGCTGCGATTCAGGCGAATATTCTGATTGGCAACAAAGCCGACGATGAGATGTTGCTCCTTGATGTATTACCGCTGTCTTTGGGTTTGGAAACCATAGGTGGTCTGGTCGAGAAGGTCATCGATCGAAATACCACCATACCGGTATCCAAAGCGCAGGAATTTACGACCTACAAGGATGGTCAAACCGCTATGTTGATTCACGTATTACAGGGTGAACGGGAGCTGGTGAAAGATTGCCGGTCACTGGCACGTTTTGAATTACGCGGTATCCCGCCCATGGTTGCGGGTGCGGCCAGGATCGGTGTGATGTTCCAGGTCGATGCTGATGGTTTATTGTCGGTCGCAGCGAGAGAACTCAGCACTGGCATAGAAGCAAGGGTTGAGGTCAAACCCTCCTATGGTTTAAGTGAAGACGAAGTGATGGCCATGTTGAAATCGTCGTTTGATCACGCCAAAGAAGATATTCAGACCCGCTCCGTCGCCGAGGCCAGGGTCGATGCGGTCCGGGTTATCGATGCGGTCACCGGCGCCCTTGCGGCAGATGGAGAGAACCTGCTGTCTGCTGATGAAATCAACGCCATGCGCCAGAGTATTGAAAATCTTCAGGCTGGCCTCGATAAGACTGAAGGCAGTGAAGGACGCCCGAAGAACACCGCGCGATCAATCACCGACCTGACAGAGGCCCTCTCAAAAGCCTCCGATGAGTTTGCCTCACGAAGAATGGACGCCAGTGTGAAACTGGCCCTGGCCGGGCACAGGATTGACGAACTGGAGAAGCAACAGTAGTGCCGCAGATAGTGATATTGCCCCACCCGGAACGGTGCCCGGAGGGCATAGTGATCGATGCAGAACCAGGTGACAACCTGATTGAGCTGGCGCTGGCGAATGGCGTAGAGATTGAGCATGCGTGCGAGATGGCCTGTGCCTGCACAACCTGTCACGTCATTCTGCGTGAAGGATTCGATTCCCTGGAAGAATCAGAAGAACTCGAAGACGACCTGTTGGACAAAGCCTGGGGTTTGGAGCCGGACTCAAGGTTAAGCTGCCAGGTGGAAATTGGCGATGAGGATCTGGTGATTGAAATACCGAAATACACCATCAACCAGGTGTCTGAAAGCCACTAGCAGGCTGCTGAAGAGCCCCTGTTAGCACAATTCGGCGTTGAAAATGGCACACGAACGTGCTGATGCAAAGAGGAGCCGTACAATGAGTCTAAAGTGGATTGATGTGAATGATATTGCCATCGAATTGTATGAGGCCCATCCGGATGTTGATCCCATCAGTATCAGGTTTACTGATTTGCATCGCTGGGTCATGGAATTGGGCGGTTTTGACGATGACCCGAAGCGGTCCGGCGAGAAGATTCTCGAGGCAATCCAGGCGGCCTGGATCGAGGAAGCCGAAGATTAAACAAGAACCTCGCAATAACCCTTAAATACCGCTAGAATCCGCCGCCTTTTGCCGGTTTGCGTCATAGTGGACAGGAATCGGGATCGGTACAAATTCAGGGCTAAACCCGCGTATAATCACGGGTTTTAAGTAGATTCAGTTCTAGTTCAAAGCTTGATATTAAATATCTCTAAATAAGAGTACTCAGGAGTAAAGAAGTTATGGCGGTTGAAAAGACCTTTTCCATCATCAAACCCAATGCGGTCGCAAAAAACGCGATTGGCGACATTGTGTCTCGCTTTGAGAAGGCGGGTTTGCAGGTGGTCGCCTCCAGAATGGTCCATTTAAGTCAGAAAGAAGCCCAGGGCTTCTACGCGGAGCACGAGGGAAAGCCGTTTTATGGCGAATTGGTTGAATTTATGACCTCCGGTCCTGTCGTAGTACAGGTACTCAAGGGAGAAAATGCCGTTCTTAAAAATCGTGAACTAATGGGTGCAACTAATCCGAAAGAAGCGGATGCAGGCACAATACGGGCTGACTTTGCAGACTCTTTTACCGCCAACGCGGTTCACGGTTCTGATGCAACGGATACTGCAGCACGTGAAATTGCCTATTTCTTTACTGAAGACCAAATCTGCGAAAGATAATTAATGACCGAAAATACCGCCAGGATCAATTTTCTGGGCTTGTCCCAGCAACAACTTGGAGCGCTGCTACTAAAGCTTGGTGAGAAACCCTACCGTGTCCCGCAGATTATGAAGTGGATTCATCATCGTTATCTTGATGACTTTCAGCAGATGTCTGATATCAGTCAGAAACTTCGCAACCAGTTCGAGGCAATGGGTGAAATCCGTGAGCCGGAAATTATTACCGAACGAGTATCAAAAGACGGGACGCGTAAATGGCTGATGCGTTCTGAATCTGGTAGCGCGGTGGAAACCGTATTTATACCTGAAGATGGTCGGGGCACCTTGTGTGTGTCTTCCCAGGTGGGCTGCGCCCTTGATTGCAGTTTTTGCTCAACTGGTAAACAGGGCTTCAACAGCAATTTGACGGCATCCGAAATTGTTGGCCAGGTTCGGATTGCCAGGAAAGTACTGCAGAAGGCATACCCGGACAGAAAACGTGCCGTCACCAATGTTGTTTTGATGGGCATGGGTGAGCCCCTGCTGAACGTTGACAATGTCACTGCCGCGGTCGACATCATGATGGATGATCTTGGTTACGGTATATCAAAACGAAAAGTGACGATTTCCACCGCAGGGGTCGTGCCGGGTATCTACAAATTGAAAGAAACGACAGATGCTTCCCTGGCGATTTCACTGCATGCGCCAAATGATGAACTACGCAATCAACTGGTACCTGTTAACAGGAAGTACCCCATTGCTGAATTGTTGGAGGCATGCAGGCAATACGCGCAGAACCTGGGAGAAAAGCGCACCATCACTGTTGAATATACCTTGATCAATGCCGTCAACGATCAGCCGGAACATGCCGCTGAACTGGCGACGCTGCTTAAAAATTTCCCCTGCAAGATCAATCTGATCCCGTTCAACCCATTCCCGGGTTCCGATTACAAACGCCCCGGCTTCATTGCTGTACGGGCATTCCAGGATCGGTTGATAAAGGCAGGTTACAATGTCACTGTTCGGACCACTCGTGGCGAAGACATTAATGCCGCATGCGGCCAGCTGGTCGGCGAGGTCAAGGATAGGACCCGGCGTCAGGAAAAGTACCGTCGTATTGCGACTGGAGCCCTATAGATGAGGCAGATGCCTGGAAGAGGTGTTTTTGTTTGCACTGTTGTTAGTCTTGCCGTGCTGCTAAGCAGCTGTGTCACAGAAGTCACCGGTCCCAACAGAAAAGCAGACCCGGAAAAGCAACTCCAGGCGTATATTGATCTGGGCATTGGATACATCCGCAATGGTGAATACGCTCGCGCCAAAGAAAATCTAACGAAAGCACTGAATCTCGATCCAAAATCCGCCAAGGCGCATCACGCCATGGGGCGATTGTTCCAGATCGAGGGTGACTATGATCTTGCTGAGACCCATTTTAAAAGGGCCATTTCACAGGATCGATACTTTACCCAGGCCCAGAATACCTACGGTGCCTTTTTGTATGGCGAGGGACGATATGAAGAAGCTATTGAGCACCTGATCATTGCTGCGGACGACCGCTTGTACCAGAATCGCGCCCTGGTGTTCGAAAACCTCGGAGTTTGTCACAACAAGCTGGGTAATACCGATGAAGCACAAATGGCATTTCTCCGGGCTACCCAGTTGAATCCCAGACAGCCCCGGGCATTGCTGGAGCTGGCAGAGATTCGTTACTCTCAAAAAGAGTTCGTTGAATCAAGAAGTTACTATCGCCGACACATCTCGGGTTCGTCCCAGTCAGCCCGAAGTCTGCTGTTGTGTGTAAAATTAGCCGTCGTCTTCGACAAACCAGATGAAAATGCAAGCTGTTCTTTGACGTTACGAAATGTCTTTCCCTATACAGCGCAGGCTCGCGAATACGAGAGGTTCATTAAGTGACTGACGCCGCCTCCATACCTGAACAGCCCAGGGTGACCGCGTCGACCATGTTAGTGGCGGCAAGAGAGTCTTTGAGCTTGTCCCAGGAAGATATCGCCAAAGAACTGTACCTCACCCCGGCGTTTATTCGTTACATCGATGAAGACCGAATTGATGAGATCGCTAAAAAGGCCTTCGTCAAAGGCTACCTGCGGTCCTATGCCAAACTGGTTAAGCTCGATGCCGATGAGGTGGTGCTGCTGTTCGAAGCTGATTCGAAACCAACCGTGAGGTCGTCTGATTTCAGAAAGGCCCCGAAAGATGTCGTTAGTCCAAGATATTTCACCGGCCCGGTGTTTCAAACTGGAATCATTGGTCTGGTGGCTCTGTTGATTGTTATTATGATGGTGTGGTTTTACTCGTCCCGGAACGAGCAAACGTCTTTTGACACTACACAACAGGAAAGTGCACCACAGGAACCTGCACTACTGAGAGAGGGCTCAGCATTGACTGCTGAAGATTCGCCCGCTGGTGCAGTTGATCAAGACAGGAGTGTTGATACGGGTAACGACCTTGCAGTCTTCAGTTCTGGCAATGCACCGAATGTGCCTGACGAGAGTACTCTGTTGGAGTCAGATGATTCAAGCCTGATTAGAGGTGTGAGCGAAACCAGCACTGAAACCAGCACTGAAACCTTAACTGAAACCCCAGCCGAAGACGGTATAGGGGCCAGTACCGAAAGTGTGATCCTCGCACAGGGTGAAAACATCGGACCGACCGAGTTAGATACACGCGTCATTGAAATCGATCCGGACCTGGTTTCAATCGAGCGGGAAACCGTGGGCGGTATAAACTACATCACCGTTGAAGCCGGTGGAGAAGACTCCTTGAAGTTTGTGTTTATCGACGAATGTTGGCTGGAAATAGAAGATGGCAATGGTAACGCAATTTTTGCAGATCTTGGTCGCTTCGGTGATGAATTGATAGTGTTTGGTACGGCACCGTTCGAGGTGCTGTTCGGCAAAGCACCTGCGGTAACCATGGAATTTAACGGTCGGTATATTGACCTGGCACGTCGCACCGCAAGCGACGATACAGCCAAGGTCAGGGTAGGAATATAAGCTTGTGAAAGGTGAATCCACGATTAAACGTCGACAGTCCCGCCAGATAATGGTGGGGAATGTTGCCGTGGGTGGCGATGCGCCGATTGCTGTCCAGAGTATGACGAATACCGAAACTTGTGACGTTGAGGCCACTGTGGCACAGATTCGTCGCCTTGAAGATGTCGGCGCAGATATCGTCCGCGTCTCTGTGCCGAGTATGGATGCAGCGGAAGCGTTTGGCAGGATTCGTATCCAGGTACAGGTGCCGCTGGTTGCAGACATCCATTTTGACTACAAGATTGCGTTACGCGTTGCAGAACTCGGGGTAGATTGTTTGCGAATCAATCCTGGCAACATTGGCAACCAGGAACGGGTCAAGGCAGTGGTGAGTGCAGCCAGGGAGCATGATATTCCCATCCGGATTGGCGTTAACGCCGGATCCCTTGGAAAGGACCTGCTGCGCAAGTACAAGGAACCGAATTCAACCGCGATGGTTGAGTCAGCGATGCGCAACATTGACCTGCTGGACAAGGAGAACTTCCAGAATTTCAAGATAAGTCTGAAAGCATCGGATGTGTTTATGGCGGTCGATGCCTATCGCACCATTGCGCCGCAGATAGATCAGCCTTTGCATCTGGGGATAACAGAAGCCGGTGGCTTGCGGTCGGGTACGGTAAAATCCGCTGTAGGTCTGGGCATGTTGTTGATGGAAGGCATCGGTGACACCATCAGAATATCGCTGGCTGCAGATCCGGTGGAGGAAATAAAGGTTGGCTTTGATCTGCTTAAGAGCCTGCATTTACGCAGTAAAGGTATTAACTTCGTTGCTTGTCCGAGCTGTTCGCGGCAGAATTTTGATGTGATCAGTACCATCAACGAACTGGAACGTCGGGTTGAAGACATCACCACACCGCTTGATGTCGCTGTCATTGGTTGTATTGTTAATGGCCCGGGCGAAGCAAAAGAGGCCGATATCGGTTTGACTGGTGCGTCACCCAGTAACCTCATTTATTCTGAAGGTAAACCGCATCACAAGATCGTCAATGCCAATCTGGTTGATGAACTGGAACAAATGATTCGCCAACGCGTGGCTGACAGGCTAAAAGCCCAGGCTGATAATTCATGAGAGATCAGCGGTGAAAATCCAGGCATTGCGTGGCATGCAGGATCTGCTGCCGGACACCAAAGAAGTCTTTCGAACCATAGAGGACACTTGCCGTGACGTGTTTGAAAGTTACGGTTTTCGGGAACTGGGTATGCCGGTGCTCGAATCAACCCAGTTGTTTAGACGCGCTGTTGGAGAGGCTACCGACGTTGTAGAAAAAGAGATGTACACCTTCGAGGATCGAAATGGCGAGAGTGTCACTCTGCGTCCCGAGGGTACCGCAGGTTGCGTGCGGATGGCACAACAGCATGGTCTGCTCTTTAACCAGGTCCAGCGGTTCTGGTACCAGGGCCAGATGTTTCGTTATGAGCGGCCGCAAAGAGGGCGCTACAGGCAGTTTGATCAGCTTGGCGTCGAGTGCTTCGGCATGCCCGGGCCGGATATAGATGCAGAAATTCTCCTCATGTGCGCCCGCCTGTGGAAGGCATTGGGCATCAGCGAGGACGTTGCTCTGGAACTTAATTCCGTCGGCACTATCGAATCCAGGACGAGTTACAGGGAAGCGCTGGTGACGTACCTGACATCAGTTCAGGGCAAGCTGGATGAAGACAGCCAGCGGCGATTAACCACCAACCCGTTGCGTGTGCTGGACAGTAAGATACCGCAGACACGTGAATTGTTGGAAGATGCGCCAATACTGAGCGACTATATTGATGATGATTCGCGCAGGCATCTGGATGGTTTATGTCAGACCCTTGTCGAAGCCAACATAGCGTACACGATTAACCCGTTCATCGTACGTGGTCTGGATTACTACAATCGCACGGTGTTTGAGTGGGTGACTGATTCTCTTGGTGCCCAGGGCACGGTTTGTGGTGGTGGTCGCTACGATGGCCTGGTGGAACAGATTGGTGGCAAACCAACCCCTGGCGTTGGTTTTGCAATGGGGATGGACAGAATTGCGTTGATGATGGAATCAAACTTCAAGCACAGTGTGCTGGCAGATATTTATGTAGCGTCAATAGGCGATGCGGCCCGACAGGCTGCGCTGTTGCTGGCGGAAGATCTACGATCCACATTTCCGAAGCTGCGCATTATCGTGCACTGTGGAGAGGGTAAATTTAAGGCGCAACTGAAGCGTGCAAACATAACTGATGCGAAAGTTGCATTGATTATTGGTGAAGATGAAGTGGCTCACAATGCGGTCACGCTGAAAGCACTTCGAGAAGACAGTGATCAAGTCACGCTGGATCATCAGGACGTCAACGAATATTTGAACAGATTTTTTTCTTAAGGAGTTAACAGGTGGCAGGCGACAAAACTGAAGATGAGCAAATTGAACTCCTGAAAAAATGGCTGAGCGAAAATGGTACGTCGATAATCGTCAGTATTGTCGTCGTACTGGCTATCGTACTTGGTTATCGAACCTGGGAAACCCAAACTCGTGAAACAGCTGAAGCCGCTTCTGTTATTTACGAAGAGCTGGTGGAAGCAGTGACCGTCAATCCCTCCCAGACAATCAGTGCTGAAAACCTGTCAACCAGTAAATTCCTGGCTAACCAGCTTAAGTCTGAGTATGGCAACAGTACCTATGCCCAATTTGCAGCGATGCATTTGGCAAAGCTGGCGGTTGAAGCAGATGACCTCGAAACAGCGGCGACTGAACTACAGTGGGTGTTGGACAACGGAAGCAGCCGCAAGATAGCAATCATTGCAAATCTACGCCTGGCCAAGGTTAAGTTTGGCCTGAAGGAATATGACAGTGCAATCGCACAACTCGACACCATCGAACCAGGCTCACATAAAAGTTCCTACGAGGAACTTCGTGGGGATGTTTATTATGCCCTGGGTTCAATCGACGAATCCCGTGAAGCTTATCAGCGCGCGGTGAACTTGCAGACAGGAAACAAAAAACCGATGACGCAAATGAAACTTGATGACCTCGTGGCACCCGCTGCTGAACTTGCCATCGATGAGGCACCTGCCAACGGGGACGAGGAAGGTTAAATGCAGTACTGCAGAAGTGTTTTAACTCTTCTATTGTTCACGCTTGTCCTGCCAGGTTGCAGCTGGTTCGGCGGTGGCGAGGAAGAAACCCGAGTCCCGGTTGAACTGGAAAAGTTTGAAGAAGAGGTTCAAATCCAGCGTCTGTGGAATGTTGACATTGGCCGCGGAGCTGAAGACAAGGCGATCAAACTGATCCCTGCGTTTTCAGGCAGCAGGGTCTTTGCTGCCTCTGCTGACGGTAATGTAAAGGCACTGAGCTCATCTTCCGGCCGGGAGATCTGGAAAGTCAATATCAAGGATTTTTACACCAATGCCGAGCGTAAAATAGCTTTCTCTAAATCCAGCGATACGATTACTGGTGGAGTAGGCGTTGGTGAAGATCTTGTTTTAGTCGGCTCCGCAGCTGGTGAAGTGGTTGCTATCAATCAAAGTGATGGCACACTTGCATGGCGCACATTAACCACCAGTGAAGTGCTCTCACCTCCACAGGCACTTGATCAACTGGTTGTCGCCCAGACTATTGACGGTAAGGTGGCAGGTTTTGATGCACTCGATGGCGAGCGAAAATGGCTGTATTCGACCAGTGTGCCGAGTTTAACTCTAAGGGGAACCAGCACCCCCATTTTGAATGAGTATGTGATGGTTGGCTTTGCCAATGGTCGAATTGCTGTACTGGATACGGTACGGGGTTTGCCCGTGTTAGATCAGCGTGTGGCAGCCGCCCAGGGCAAGTCTGACCTCGAACGTCTGGTTGATATTGATGGCTCGATGGTTTTCGATGGCTCAACGCTTTATGTTGTGACTTACCAGGGTAATCTCATTGCAATCGATATGGCTGCCAGCGGAAGAGCCAAATGGGCTCAACCGGCTTCAAGTGCCGTGGGTCTGGGATTTGGGTTCGGCAATGTTTACCTGGCACAAGAGGACAGCGTAATCAAAGCTATCGACGGTGATAATGGCAGCGAAATCTGGATGAACGACTCATTGCTGTATCGTGATATCACTACACCCATCGCAACGGGCAGTTATATCGCTGTGGGAGATTTCGAAGGCCAATTGCATTTGCTGGCACAATCCGATGGACGATTTGTAGGAAGGAGAAGCATTGACAAGAAAGGCCTGGGTAGCCAGGTCATTGTCGATGGCCGACGAATCTACGCGATGGGTAACAGTGGTCGTCTGTACGCATTAGAAATCAACTGAAGTTGAAGGGCTGCTAACACAAACTTATGATTCCTGTTATCGCTCTGGTGGGACGACCCAATGTGGGGAAGTCCACGTTATTTAATCGTCTGACCCGGACCCGGGATGCTATTGTCGCGGAATTTTCCGGGCTGACTCGAGACCGACAATACGGCAAGGGTGCTCTGGGAGATTTCGAGTACCTGGTGGTTGATACCGGTGGTATAAGCGGAGACGAAAACGGTATTGATGGACCGATGGCCGCACAGGCACTGTTGGCTATCGACGAAGCGGACCTGGTGCTGTTTATGGTTGATGCCAAGGACGGTCGTACCGCTGGTGATGATGCCATAGCAGAGATGCTTCGCAGCCAGAACAAAGAGATCCTGCTCATCGGCAACAAAATAGACGGTCAGAACCCTGATTACGTCATGGGAGAGTTCTCTTCACTGGGTTTTGGTGAGTCCCTGTTTATCTCGGCAACCAATGGTAACGGTGTCAGTTCGCTTGTCAACGATGTCATTGCCGAGCACGCCGTAATCAAGGCGAGCCTGGTCGCTAGCGAGGAGCAGGAACCCGAGAACGCCGGAATCAAGATCGCGGTGGTCGGGCGGCCAAATGTTGGCAAATCGACCCTTGTGAATTGTCTCCTGGGTGAAGAGCGGGTGGTCGTGTTTGATGAGGCCGGGACCACCCGGGATAGTATCTACATTCCCTTTGAGCGAGAAGGCAAACCCTACACAATTATTGATACGGCAGGTGTTCGTCGCCGGGGTAAGATTAAGGAGAAGGTAGAAAAGTTCTCTATCATTAAAACCCTCGATGCAATTCGGAATGCCAATGTTGTGATCCTGATGATTGATGCCAGAGAGGGCATTGTCGACCAGGATTTACATCTGTTGAGCCACATCCTGGATGCTGGCCGTGCCCTGGTGTTTGCGGTCAATAAATGGGATGGCACCGAACTGGATCAGAAGAATCATGTCAGGCGTGAACTGGAACGTCGGCTCACGTTTATAGATTTTGCCACCACACATTTTATTTCTGCGCTGCATGGTTCGGGGGTGGGTAACCTGTATAAGTCGATTCACAAGTCTTATGAATCTGCGACCCGAAAAATTCAAACTCGCCTGTTGAACACAATTTTGGAATCTGCCATTCGGGAACATCAGCCGCCCATGGTGCATGGTCGAAGGGTTAAACTTCGATATGCCCATATTGGGGGTAACAATCCACCGGTTATCGTGATCCATGGCAATCAGACTGACAATGTGCCGGACTCGTACCGGCGGTTTCTTGAACACAAGTTTATTGATGCACTCAAGCTTCAAGGTACGCCGGTTCGGTTGGAGTTCAAGACCAGTGATAACCCTTTCAAGGGGCGAAAAAACAAACTGACGGACCGGCAGATCAATCGAAAGCGCCGTCTGATAAGTCATGTTAAAAAAGCCAAAAAAAGCAAGCAGCGTAAACGCTTACGTTAGATTTAGTTGTAAATAGCTTATAATCCGAATTGCCTTTTTAAGCCAATTTGACCCAACTTATGGGAGCCAGGGATGACAAGAATTCTAACAATAACTGTTACAACAGCAATGCTCATGCTACTGGCGTTGCCTTCGACCCCGGTTTATGCCGAGGAAAAAAGTGACCGCGAACTGAAGAAAATCGCCAAGGAGCAGGAAGGCATCCGCGAGATGCGCAGCGAAGTACTCCAGGACCTGTACAAGGAAAAACCCGGGGCAAAAAAAGAGGTACAGGAGTCTGTTGCGGTTGCTGCGTTTTCGTCACTGGGTATCAATTTGTTTTTACTCTCCACAGCCAGGGGCGGCGGAATCATCAGGGAAACCAAATCCGGCAGAGAAACATTCATGCGGATGTTTTCCCTCGGCGGAGGGTTTGGCCTCGGGATTAAGGATTTTCGTGTCGTCTTTGTTTTCCACACACAATCTGCGTATGACGACTTCCTGAACAGCGGCTGGGATTTTTCCGGCCAGGCAGATGCAGCGGCAAAATCCGATGAGAAGGGTGTATCTGAAGAAGCTGCGGCGACGGTTATCGGTGGTGTATCTATCTACCAGTTTACCGAAGCAGGTTTGGTACTACAGGCGACCCTGCAGGGTACCAAGTATTCCAAAGATAAAGACCTGAATTAGCCGGGCTGGTAAGTCCTGATTCTGCGGGGTTTGAGCATCACGGTGTATCGGCTGGCATCTGGAGATTGTTCTGCAGAAACAGGTTCGGGTCAACCCTGGCGTTATTCAGACTGACACTCCAGTGCAGGTGCGCACCTGTCACCCGGCCTGTTTGCCCTACGGCTCCAAGTACATCCCCTGCGTTTAATGAGTCGCCGACTTCTACATCGGTTCGACTCATATGGCAGTACATGGTGATAAGTCCCTGGCCGTGATCTATCAGGACTGTATTGCCGTTGAAGAAATAGTCACCGACTGCGGCCACCTTGCCCGGGGCGGTTGCCATAATCGGCACGCCCTCGTTTGCTGCAATGTCGAGCCCGCTATGGGGGTTGCGTGGTTGTTCGTTCAGGAAGCGTTTTAACCCGAAAGGGCTGGAAATTATGCCATCGACCGGCAGGGTAAAATCCGTATCTGAATCCCTGCTATCAAAATGAGCAAATACCCGGTTCATCTCATTGCGTTCCCGCGTGATTCGCTCCATATCTTCAGCATATGGGTTCACTTTGCGATCGTTCTTTATGGTGAGACGCTGCTCTGCGTAGGCTTTTGACTCGACGTTAAAATGTTGCTGCTGGTCTCCCATTGCCAGTATGTGGGATCCCGTCTTCGCCGATAACGGAATTCCAACAATTGCATATTGCTGGTCAGCGATTTTTTGAATCATGACGGGGCGATTCCTGTAGGTCGCGCTGGTTACCTTCGGTGGAATTTCTATCACGGCGATGCCACCGGGAACAGGTGAGTGTTGCGGTAAACTGAAAGCGCTGGATGTTGTCAGGCAGCCAGCCAGTAGCAACATGGTCCTGGTCATCATTCTTCCTTCTCCTGGTCTGCAGCGCCGGTTGCAGCTCTTGTTTCAAGAATCTCAGCCAAAAAACTCCCCTGCATTAAACGGACGTTTATCTTGCCGCCGACTTTTAGTGTTGCGGCATTTTTAACGACTGTGGTGTGGGAATCACCCTGGGTAATGATTGCATAGCCCCGCTCAAGCGTGCGAAGGGGGCTGACCCCATCCAGTCTCGCGGCAATATGAGATACCTTGTGGGATGCGTTAACCGTAAATAGTTGCGATTGATGTTCCAGTCGCTGCCTGAGCTGTTCCAGCGCCATACTGTGCTGGCGAATTTTCAATTGCGGGCTCATAAGCTGGCTGCTCGCCAGTTCAAGTCTTGCGCGTTGCGCCTCCAGTTTTTGATTCATTGCGACCTGTAAACGTAATTGCATATTGCCGAAGTCGAGGCCCCCGAGATGGTGCTTCAGCCCGATAGTGAGTCTGGCCTCCAGGTCATCCAAACGCTGATGGAGATCCTGAACCCGCTGACCGGGATGCCTCAGCCTGCGGCTCAAATAATGTAGTTTGTCGGCTATCTGCTGATAGGCCTGGCGGCCCAGACGGGTAAGCGTTCGTTCGATCTGGTTGATATTGTCGATCCAGGTTTGTCGATCCGGGCTGAGCAGTTCTGCGGCGGCTGATGGCGTGGGCGCACGAAGGTCAGCAACGAAATCCGCGATGGTTACGTCTGTTTCATGCCCAACTGCGGAAACAAGGGGTAGTTCGCTATGATGAATCGCATAGGCAACAGGGCCTGTGTTAAAAGACCAGAGATCTTCCAGTGATCCACCCCCCCGGGTGAGCAATATGGCATCGAACGGGTCTTGTTCATATTCGTTGGCGAATTTAATGGCGGCAACAATCTGGTTGACTGATTCTTCTCCCTGAACCTGCACGGGCAGAATAGAGACAGCAATGGCAGGGAATCGCCGTTGCAGTACATGGATTACATCGCGCACTGCGGCCCCGGTCGGTGACGTAATAATCGCCAGGTGTTTTGGTATGGCAGGCAGAGGTTGTTTATGTTCGTTATCGAATAAGCCTTCCATTTGCAGTTCAGTCTTTAATTTTTCGAAAGAACGACGAAGCTCGCCATCACCCGCTTCTTCCATAAACTCGGCGATCATCTGGAACTCGCCACGACCTTCATAAAGACTGATTCTCCCCCTGACGATAATCTGTAAACCATTGCGTGGTACAAATCGAATCAGTCGATTACGATTCTTGAACATCGCGCAACGCAATTGTGCCTTGTCGTCTTTTAAGGTGAAGTACCAGTGGCCTGAAGCCGGAGTCGAGAAGTTGGAAATTTCCCCTTCAACAAAAACACTGGGAAACTCGCCTTCCAGCAGTCGCCTGGCAGATTTGGTCAGTCCGGAGACCGACAGAATTTCTCTATTTGACGGGGTGGGTATCATTCTTTTGCTTCCCTGTCCGCAAATTCAGGTGTCGCCTGTAAAAAGAAGCGGATTCACCTGATCTCATCAGAATTCCTGATCAATTGTATAAAAAACCGAATGGAATCCAGGTACGAATCAATGCTGACACGCTCATTGGTGCCATGGATTCTGCTCGTATCCCCTAATTGACTTGTCGAGTAAACGAATCGATAGGTATCATCCGCCACGTGCCTGTAATGTTTGGTGTCGGTACCGGCAGGTAACATGCCCGGCATGATAACTGGGTCGTTTCTTGCGATCTGGTAAATGCTCTTCGAGATGGTTTTGAACGCAGGCCCGGTTGAGGAGGAAATATCTGACGGGTTACTGGATGTACCAAGAATCTCGATACTGACCCGGTCATCATCAATCACGTCGGTCACAAAAGCGATGGTGGTTTCAATGGTCTCTCCAGGCATGATCCTGTGATTGACCACGGCGGTCGCCAGTATGGGCAGTACATTGTCCTTGGGGCTGCCGGACAACATGGTGGGCGCTGTCGTGGTACGGATCATTGCATTCAATCCAGGTTCTAATTCTGCAAACGCCGTAAGCAATGGTTTTAACAGCCACAGGTTGGCGGCGATGGCTTTCTGATAGAAGGGTAGTTCACCTGCGAGGGCAGAACCCATATTGCTCAAAGTGCTGGTGTCGATTGGGAATTTATTATCGGACACGTTCGCGACGGCGTGGCTCAATATTCCCACCGCTGTTTCCGCAGCGGGGGCGGATGAATGTCCGCCTGACCCCTTGACGGATAACTGGAGTGAGAGGAAACCTTTTTCGGAAATGTTGATCATGGCAATGGGTTTGCTGAACATACCATCAAGAATGAAACCACCCTCGTCAATGGCATACAGGGCCGTCACGTTTTGCTGTTTTAACAGTTCGGCAATTTTGTTAGCACCCTCTGCGCCACCGGTTTCCTCATCGTGGCCGAATGCCAGATAGTAGGTGCGTTCTGGTTGGAAACCTGTCATCAACAGGTGCTCAATGGCCTCCAGGATGCAGAAAACGCTGAACTTGTCGTCCATTGAGCCTCGACCCCAGATAAAACCGGCATCGATCGTTCCTGCAAATGGGGGGTGTTCCCATTGGTCCTGTGTACCTTCGATGACAGGCACAACATCCATATGGGACATCAGTATCACGGGTTTTAACTCAGGGTCGCTGCCTTGCCATCGATACAGCAGGCTGTATTCGTTGACGACTTGTTTATTGAGCTGCTGGCGTACCAGGGGGAATTCTTCATCCATGTAGTCATGCAGAGCCAGCAGAGCAGCATAGTCATTGTCAGCCGTGTCCTGATGCGAGATTGTCTTAATGCGCAGCGCTGCAGCTAAGCGTTCCGGGATGTCATCCCGTGAGAGATCAACGGTGACGTCGTCAACTAAGGCCTGGGTGGTCGTGCCAAGGTTGAGTGTGTTAATCAGTACGACTAGCGCCAGGATGGCCAGTGCCAGTCCAATCATGCCAAGGATACGTTTCATAAATTATCTGCTTACCGCGGTCGTTGATTTGAGAGCATCAGGATAACCCAAAAAGGCAGTCGCATAAAAAAATCGGATAGGTATAATGCGTTCCTTTGTGGCCTGCTGAAATCCATGACCCATTCTGAATCGCATTCTACTTCGCGATCTACTTCAAACAGTCCCAGCCAATCTGACCACAATATTCACGCTGAAAAAATTCTAATCCTTGATTTTGGTTCCCAATATACGCAATTGATTGCCCGTCGGGTTCGCGAAATTGGCGTCTACTGTGAGATTCGTGTTTTTGATATCGACCAGGCCGCAACGGATGATTTCAATCCCAGTGCAGTGATCCTCTCCGGGGGGCCTGAGTCGGTCACCAAAGATGATACCCACCGCGTGCCGCAACATATCTTCGACCTGGCGGTGCCCGTGCTCGGGATCTGCTACGGCATGCAGACCATGGCATTGCAACTGGGCGGCAAGGTTGAGGGGTCCGCGGAACAGGAATTCGGTTATGCGCGGGTCTGCGTCCGGCAACCCGGTGAGCTGTTTCGCAATATTGAGGACGGCAAAGAAGGCGACAGCAGCTTTCTTGATGTGTGGATGAGCCACGGTGACAAGGTGGTTGAACTGCCGCCGGGCTTCAAACAACTGGCGAGTACAGATACCACTGAGTACGCAGCCATGTGTGATGAATCTCGCGGTTATTATGGTGTGCAGTTTCATCCGGAGGTTAACAACACAATCCAGGGAATGGCGATCCTGGATCGATTTATCAAAGTTATCTGCCAGTGTGAATGTCTTTGGACACCGGCGAATATTGTCGAGGATCTGGTCGCCGATATTCGCCAGCAGGTTGGCGACAGGCATGTGCTGCTTGGACTTTCCGGCGGGGTAGATTCATCCGTGGTTGCGGCTCTCCTGTCACGGGCCATAGGCGATCAGCTGACTTGTGTGTTCGTCGACAATGGCCTGCTACGTTTGAATGAAGGTCAGCAGGTGATCGATATGCTCGGTAAGGGGTCTGACAATGTATTTGACCTGAATATTATCGCGGTCGATGCAGAAGATCTGTTCCTGAAAAAGCTCAGTGGCGTGAGTGATCCGGAAGCGAAACGGAAAATAATTGGTAACACGTTCATTGAAGTCTTCGAGGAAGAGTCCCACAAGATTCAGGACGTGCAGTTCCTCGCCCAGGGTACGATTTATCCCGATGTAATTGAGTCTGCCGGTCACAAGGATGGTAAGGCACATGTCATCAAGTCCCATCACAACGTTGGTGGCTTGCCAGAGACGATGAAACTGGAACTGGTAGAGCCACTACGGGAACTATTCAAGGACGAGGTCAGGAAGATCGGTATCGAACTCGGTTTAACGGACGAAATTGTATTCAGGCACCCTTTCCCCGGACCCGGGCTTGGGGTTCGCATTCTTGGACCGGTATCGAAAGAGTATGCAGACCTGTTACGCCAGGCCGATGACATCTTCATCCAGGAACTGCGAAACGCGGGGCTTTACGACAAGGTCAGCCAGGCCTTTGCAGTTTTTCTGCCGGTGAAATCGGTGGGTGTCGTGGGCGATGCACGGCGCTATGAGTACGTGATTGCCCTGCGTGCGGTTGAAACTATAGATTTCATGACGGCCCGCTGGGCGCACCTGCCCTATGAATTCCTCGAAAAGGTATCCGGTCGCATCATTAACGAAATTGCAGGTATCTCGCGAGTTACCTATGATATTTCAAGCAAACCGCCTGCTACCATTGAGTGGGAATAAAGTCTAAATACCCCTTGACTACATGTAAAACATATTTTACATTATGTAAAAATATTTATACATGAAATTACCATGGATTTTTCCTTTAAAGAGAAAAGTATAATTGCCTCCCTGGGGGCTACTCTACTCATATTTGGGTGGTATTTTTATCACGTTTTTGCCAATTTAACATTGACTGTGAATCAACAACTCAATGTTAGCGATCTTATTGGTGCCGTTATCCTCATTGTAATCCTAGAGATTGTTATTCAATCTTTTATTGCTATGAGAAATAGAAAAGAAACAGAGGATGAGAGAGATAAACTCATAGAGATCGCCTCTCATCGAAATGGTTATTGGACTTTGTGTATTGGCGTTTGGTTTCTTTTATTTCATCTTATAATTGAAGGATCAGGAACCCGGTTTAATTTTTATCATAATCTTATCTTTACATCTCCCACCTACTTAGCCCACTTGCTACTACTATTCTTTGTTTTAGCAGAAGTGATTGGTTTTGTTACCCAACTTTATTATTATCGTAAAGGAATATAAGTTGCCTAAGAGATTAAGTAACAACGTTAGAAGATTGAGGTTTGAGGCAGGAGAAATGTCTCAACAAACTTTAGCAGATAAAGTTGGCGTAACTCGTCAAACTGTAATAGCAATTGAAAAAGATAAATACTCCCCATCACTGGAAGTTGCTTTCAAAATTTCAAACGTATTTAAGGCGACACTGGAAAGTGTGTTTAACTATGAATAACGAAAAGCATGCTCATAACTCAAAACCTTGCAATTAGCCGATAGCTGATCTGTCCCCGGTTACCAGGATCCCGCCTGGTCTGATATGGCTCAGTTACATCACTTATTTGCTTTGCCAGGGAAGAATAGCTAGTCCTGCCCGCATGGCGCAACAAATCGAATCAAAACGGTAATCGAATCGCTTCAGCAAGAAGTTCTGGAGACATCCGTTTATAATCGAGCGGGTATAAACTGAGTCACTGTAAATTGGATAAACAAAGAGAGACGGTATGAAGCGTAACCTGGTAATCAGTTTTATCGGCAATGATAAGCCGGGTCTCGTGCGTAGCATCAGTGACGTGGTTAACAGCAACCATGGTAACTGGCTTGAGAGCAGGATGAGCCAATTGGCGAATCGTTTTGCTGGCGTGGCGGTGATTGAGGTCGAAAAAGAGCACTTTGATATACTGAGATATGCACTTGAGAATCTTGAGGGTATTTCTTCCCTGGTCGAAGAAGCAGAGACCGACACTGAAGTTAAGAATACCCGTGTGCTTGGTCTGAATATTGTTGGGCCGGATCGGCCAGGTATTCTGCATGATGTCACCCGAGCGCTGGAGAAGCATGTTGCCAATGTGGTCGAGATGGAAACCAACATCGCAGCGGCGCCCATGAGCGGTGAACTGACCTTCTCAGCGGACGCGAATATTGAAGTTCCTTTTGAGATGGACTGGCGCGTTATTGCCGAACTGTTGGACAGAGTAGCTGATGATCTGGGAATAGACATATTACTGGATGAAGAACCTGATCAGTAACCAGGAACGATCCGCGAGTGAACAGTCCATGAGCGACAGATCCCGGGGCCGCGCTGAGCAATGGATGCAAACTGCGTTACGACTGGCTGACAAGGCCGGTAATAGTGGCGAGGTGCCTGTCGGTGCGGTTGTCGTTCGTAACAATGAGATTATCGGCGAAGGTTACAACCAGGTAATCAGCAGCCATGATCCTTCGGCACATGCGGAGATCGTCGCGCTAAGGGATGCGGCACGAAGGTGCCAGAACTATCGAATTGTAGATGCAGAACTCTATGTCACCATTGAACCTTGTACCATGTGTGCCGGTGCGTTAATTCATGCGAGGATTGCCAGGTTAATTTACGGTGCCAGGGAACCCAGGGCTGGTGCGGTTGATTCCAGTATCCATGTTCTGTCGAACCCGTCTGTGAATCATAGGGTGGATGTGATGGCAGGGGTTTGTGAAACAGAAGCCGCAGAAAAGATGCACGCTTTTTTTAAGACAAGGCGAAGTTGATCTCGTTTGTAGACTGTATTGGACATCAATGGACATCAATGGACATCAATGGACATCAATGGACATCCATGAACATCAGCGAACATCATTGAACTTCTTTACTGAAACCTTTTATTGAACCTCTTTACTAAAGAGAAGGGAGAAAATTAATGCTGCGTTTGCTCGGCGCACCGGCACTTTCTGATTTTAGAATCAAAAAACTCCTCGACGATCTTCAGTTGAATGAGATCACCGGTATCAGGACTCGCTTTGTCCATTTCTGCGAACTGACTGGCGATCTTGATGGCGACGAACTTACCGTGCTGAAAACCGTACTGACCTATGGTCCGGCAGCTGACAGCGTGGACGACGCGGAAGAAGAGGATGCAGAAAACGTCGATTGGTTTCGCCTGGTGGTGCCAAGGCCGGGAACAATCTCTCCCTGGAGTTCCAAAGCCACGGACATCCTGCGGATTTGCGGGCTGTCGAAGGTTAAACGGGTCGAACGCGGTATAGCCTTTTTTATCAGGTCCAGTGGCGAACCTCTCAATGCCGGTACAAAAGCGAGCATTGATGCGTTGATTCATGATCGCATGGTAGAAGCTGTGTTCGATGATATGGAAACTGCCCAGGCACTGTTTCGAGTTGAAAAGGCCAGGCATCTTGCCACGGTGCCGGTATTGACCGAAGGGGCTTCAGCGCTTGGAAAAGCCAATAGCCAACTCGGTATGGCATTAGCCGATGACGAAATTGAGTACCTGGTCGAGGCGTTTCAATCCCTCGGTCGTGATCCAACCGACGTTGAACTGATGATGTTTGCCCAGGCCAATTCTGAACACTGTCGGCACAAAACATTCCGTGCCAGCTGGACCCTGGACGGAGAGGAGCAGCCCCATTCGCTTATGGATATGATCCAGAACACCTTTCACAAAACCAATGGTGATGGTGTGTTAAGTGCCTACGAGGACAATGCGTCGGTTATTGTGGGCAACAAGGGAGAGCGTTTTTATCCCGACCCGAAGAGTCGCCAGTACCAGTATCACGAAGAAGACATCCACATACTAATGAAGGTGGAAACGCACAACCATCCGACCGCCATCGCGCCTTTCCCCGGTGCTGCGACGGGGTCCGGTGGCGAGATAAGAGATGAGGGTGCAGTAGGCCGCGGTTCGAAACCAAAAGTGGGGCTGACCGGGTACAGTGTCTCAAACCTGAAAATCCCCGGTCATTTGGAGCCGTGGGAAACAGACAATGGCAAACCCGATCGAATTGCCAGTGCCCTGGATATTATGATTCAGGGGCCGATTGGTGGTGCTGCATTTAACAACGAATTTGGACGACCCAATATCTGCGGCTATTTTCGCGTTTTCGAGATGGATTTCGACAATGAAATCAGGGGCTATCACAAACCCATCATGATTGCAGGCGGCTTGGGCAATATTCGAGCCGATCATGTCGAACAGAAACTCATTGATCCCGGCGCCTCACTGATTGTGTTGGGCGGCCCGGCCATGTTGATTGGCCTGGGTGGTGGTGCTGCCTCATCCATGGCAACAGGTGCGAGTGACGCCGAACTGGACTTTGCCAGTGTGCAAAGGGGAAATCCGGAAATTGAACACCGCTGTCAGGAAGTCATCGACCAGTGCTGGCAACTGGGTGAGAACAATCCGATTCAGTTCATCCATGATGTGGGCGCCGGAGGACTATCCAACGCATTGCCGGAACTGGTGAAGGATGGCGGTGTGGGTGGCAATTTCAGCTTGCGTGAAGTTCCCAACGACGAACCGGGAATGTCGCCATTGGAGATATGGTGCAATGAAGCCCAGGAACGATATGTTCTCGCCGTCGCTGGCGACAACCTGGATCAGTTCCAGGACATTTGTGAAAAAGAACGTTGTCCTTTCGCTATAGTGGGAACCGCCGTTAGTGACTCACACCTGCTGGTCAGTGACACGTTGCTGGATGCAAATCCTGTTGACCTGCCAATGTCGATTCTGTTCGGCAAGGCGCCCCGCATGCACAAAAACGCGACCACAAGGCAGGTCAACGCATTACCGCTGCGCGGCGCCACTGGTGTTGAATTGTCCGAGGCGATTCATTGCGTTATCGGTCACCCAACTGTTGCTGCGAAGAACTTTTTGATCACGATTGGTGATCGAAGCGTTGGCGGTATGGTGTCCCGTGACCAGATGATTGGACCCTGGCAGGTGCCGGTGGCGGATGTTGCGATTTCAACTAACAGCTATACCGGGTATTTTGGTGAAGCTATGTCGATGGGAGAGCGCACCCCAGTCGCATTGTTGGACGGTGCGGCTTCGGGGAAGATGGCAGTGGGTGAGGCATTGACTAATCTGCTGGCGGCAAAAATAGAGCGCATAGAGGATGTAAAACTCTCGGCGAACTGGATGGCGGCTGTTGGCCATCCCGGTGAAGATGCGAATCTGTACAAAACCGTTGCAGCGGTTGGGTTGGATCTTTGTCCGGCCCTGGGTATTTGCATCCCCGTCGGTAAGGACTCCATGTCCATGCAAACCCGCTGGCAGGAAAAAACCGTCACTTCACCTATGTCACTGATCGTATCGGCATTTGCCCCGGTCTCTGATGTGCGAGATACGTTGACACCTCAGCTCAATGAACTGGAAGGTAGCGTGCTGTTACTGGTTGACCTGGGCCAAAAACGGATGGGTGGTTCTATTTTGGCCCAGTGTTTCGGTGAGATGGGAGATGATGCGCCAGATGTCGACAGTGCGCAGGCGCTGAAAAACTTTTTCGACATCATGCAGTCAGCGGAAATTCGTAAGAAAATTATTGCCTACCATGACCGGTCGGATGGGGGTGCGTTCGTCAGCATTGTTGAAATGGCGTTTGCTTCCCGGTGTGGCGTGGAAATCAGCCTTAAGGAAGATGATGATTTGATAAGCGCCTTGTTCAATGAAGAACTGGGTGGGATTTTGCAGGTTACCAAAACCGATCAGGACAGTGTCATCAAGGCCTTTAACAACCTGGGTCTGGTTTGCCAACCCATAGGCATACCAACAACCCGACAACAGATTGTAGTAATCCAGGGCGCAGAGCAGGTCTTTGCTGAAACCCGGGCCGTGTTGCAGAAACGCTGGAGTGAAACCAGTTATCATATTCAGCGCTTACGAGACAATCCTGACTGTGCCGATGAGGAGTTCGCCAGCCATGATAATGATCTCGATCCGGGCTTGTCTGCGAAAGTTACCTTTGATGTTAATGAAGATATTGCTGCGCCCTATGTCGCTAAAGGGTCGAGGCCGGGTATTGCCGTGCTCAGGGAACAGGGGGTTAACAGTCAGGTTGAAATGGCGGCGGTATTTCACCGTGCCGGATTTGACACGATTGATGTTCATATGTCTGAGATACTTAAAGGGTCCGTTCGTCTGGATCGGTTCAAGGGGATTGTGGCTTGTGGAGGTTTCTCCTACGGGGATGTACTGGGGGCAGGCGAGGGCTGGGCCAAGTCGATTCTTTTTAACTCCCGGGCGCGGGATGAATTTCAACAGTTCTTCAATCGACAGGATACCTTCGGCCTCGGAGTTTGTAATGGTTGCCAGATGATGGCTTCTTTAAAAGACCTGATTCCTGGCGCGCAGCAGTGGCCCAGGTTTGTTACCAATCGATCAGAACAGTTTGAAGCGCGGTTTTCCCTGGTCCAGATTCAGGAAACGACTTCGCTGATGTTTGCCGGTATGGCAGGCTCGCATATACCTATCGCCGTTTCCCACGGAGAAGGCCGGGCTGAGATTGATTCGGCAGGCGCTGACAAACTGATTGATAGCGGGCAGGTTGCGGTTCGTTTTGTCGATCACGATATTGCATTCACTGAAACCTATCCCATGAACCCCAACGGTTCGCCCCGGGGCATTTCAGGTCTGACGAATGATGACGGCCGATTTACCGTGATGATGCCCCATCCGGAACGGGTCTATCGTACTGTGCAGAATTCATGGCACCCGGCAGATTGGCAAGAAGACAGCCCCTGGATGCGTATGTTCCGTAATGCGCGGGTTTGGGTCAGTTAACCTCTGTTTTCTTTAACGGCCGAATAATCTCTTCGTAACGCGCAGGATAGTTCTGTGTCAGTCTGTCTTCAAAGAAATACTTCAATGTGTCTGTGATCACTGGAAAGGCGAGTTCATCCCAGGGGATGTCGTCTTCTGAAAACAGCCGGACATCTAACGATTCTGCACCGGCGCTAAAATTCTGGTCCGCTAATCGGGCGCGAAAGAACATGTACACCTGGGATATATGAGGCAGGCTGAACACTGTATATAACGCGTCGATTTCAGTATTGGCGTTGGCCTCCTCACGTGTTTCTCTCAATGCACCTTCGATTACAGTTTCATGGTTCTCCAGGAAACCAGCAGGCAATGTCCAGAATCCAGCGCGGGGATCGATCGCCCGTTTGCAGAGCAAAACCTTATCTTCATAAATTGGTAGACACCCGGCAATGACACGAGGGTTTTGATAGTGAATGTGGTGACACTGATCACAAACATATCTGGGACGGTTGTCACCCTCGGGGATTATTTGGGAGACAGTATTCCCACAGTTGCTGCAAAATTTCATGTCGAACAGTATATACGCATATCCGGCACAGAATCATCAGCCTGTTTTTTCACATCAAAAAGCAGGCAACGGTTCATTAATTGCGATTGGCCATCGTGATTCTGTTAAGGTTCACGCGACTTTTCTTCAGAGGCATTGTCACAAGAGCGGACCGCCATGATCAACGAGATTAAAAAACGGTTAAGCAGCTATCACCTTGCTGATAGCAGCTATCACCTTGCTGATAGCAGCTATCAACCCGTTGACTCTGGAAATAAAGTAGAGCGGGAACTTGCTGCGGTGCTGTTGCCTATTGTGATGAGGGAGAGGCCTGCGCTGATCCTGACCCAGCGTTCCTCGAAACTCGATGCCCATGGGGGTGAAGTCGCCTGGCCCGGCGGTAAAAAAGACGAGTCCGATGAATCATTGGTTTTTACGGCCCTGCGTGAGTCCGAGGAGGAGATAGGGTTGCGCCCCGGTCTGGTAGAGATTGTTTGTCAACTCAGGCCATTTATCTCGAAGTTTGGGCTTGAGGTGACCCCCTTTGTTGGTTTGATACCAGCAGGCGTGGAACTCGTAAGTAACGATGATGAAATCTCCAGCATTTTCCAGGTCCCCCTGGACTATTTGTTGGATGATCCCCGGACAGACACCGATATTATTGAGCGCCATGGAGAACGGCATGTTGTGCCGGTGTATCACTATGAAGGATTCAAAATCTGGGGTTTGACTGCGATGATCCTGCTCGAATTCATGGTGCATGGTTTGGGGCTGGATATCACGGATCGTTAGTCACCAACTCAACGCTACCTGCGTTTTGGCGTTAAGTCAGTACCATTTCGGGCCTGTGGTAAGCTCGTGGCCGAATTATCGGAACGAGGTAGACCATGATTTACAGCCTGGGTGAGCAGAAAGTCGAGTTTAAGGGTGAAGACTATTTTGTTGCGGACAACGCTACGGTTATCGGGTCTGTCGTTCTTGGAAACAACGTCAGCGTCTGGTTTAACGCGGTGGTCAGGGGCGACAATGACTTTATCAGCATTGGTGATAATTCAAATGTCCAGGACGGGGCCGTCATTCATAATTTTGCGGGTATTCCGGTCCATATTGGCGAGAATGTAACCATAGGTCACAAGGCCATGGTGCATGGTTGCGAAATTGGTGACAATTCCCTTATTGGCATCAATGCCGTGATTCTGGATCATGCCAGGATTGGTAAAAACTGTTTGATCGGTGCCAATTCCCTGATTCCCGAAGGCAAGGTAATCCCCGACGGCTCTCTTGTCATGGGTTCACCTGGAAAGGTAGTGCGTGAACTGACGGCGGAACAGATTGATGGTTTGTTGGTGAGTGCCATGGGTTATGTGAAAAACTTCAAGCGTTACAAGAAAGAACTCCAGCCCGCGTAATTGGTGCCGGTTTCAAAAGCCGCTTGGCAAGTGCGGATTAAGGGGCTATTCTACAAAGAGTTCTAACCTTTCATATTGATAACTGTTAAACAAGCATGAAGATCTTTGATCACAATCAAATCTCTGCTACCAGCGACCAGCTGGGGTTATCTGCTGCGGATCTATTGCTAATACTGCCGTTGTAGGCGGCCTGTCTAAATTCCTGCATCGTCCATACTTATTGCCCTCCGGAACTGCTCTTTTGGGTCATTTCCGGAAATCGACTGTTGTTGCACAAGTCGCGCAATACAGATCAACCAAATAAAGAAGACTGACGAACATGAATGCAGAAAATGAACCCTTAAAACAATCCGGCGAATCGGTCGCTTCCAGAAAGATGCCGTTTCATAAATACAAACCGTTCAAGCCGATTGCGTTGAAAGATCGTACGTGGCCCGATCAGGTAATCACCAGGGCACCACGCTGGTGTAGTGTTGACCTGCGTGATGGAAACCAGGCACTGATCGAACCAATGACGCCTGACGAGAAGTCCAAAATGTGGAATTTGCTGCTGGACCTTGGCTTTAAGGAAATTGAAGTCGGTTTTCCCGCAGCATCGCAAACAGACTTTGATTTTGTCCGGATGATTATCGAGAAAGAGCTTATTCCCGACGATGTAACAATCCAGATCCTTTGCCAGGCCCGTGAAGAATTGATCACACGTTCCTGCGAGGCGGTTGAAGGCGCAAAGAAAGTCATCTTTCATTTATATAACTCGACCTCAACGCTGCAGAGAAGAGTCGTTTTCAAAATGAATCGCGAGGAAGTTGTTCAACTGGCAACGAATGCAACCGAGCTGGTAAAGGTGCATACGGACAAGTTGCAGAGCAATGGTACCGATGTGACGTTGGAATACTCACCAGAAAGCTACACCGCCACCGAAATGGACTTTGCGATTGAAATTTGTGATGCGGTGATGAAAGTCTGGCAGCCGAGTGTTGAGAAGAAGATCATCCTGAACCTGCCGTCGACGGTTGAAATGGCAACCCCGAATATTTATGCCGATCAGCTCGAATGGTTTTGCCGTAATTTGCCTGAGCGGGACAAGGCCGTTATCAGTCTTCATACTCACAACGATCGGGGTACCGGCGTGGCTGCATCTGAACTGGGTTTAATGGCCGGGGCAGATCGAATTGAAGGTACCTTGTTTGGTAACGGGGAGCGAACAGGCAATTGTGATGTCATCACCATGGCTATGAATATGTTCTCCCAGGGTGTTGATCCGGAATTGTATCTGTCAGACATGCCCCGAATTGTTGCTGTTTCTGAGGAATGTACCAAGATTACTACGCATGTTCGTCAACCCTATGCGGGTGAGCTGGTATTTACGGCATTTTCAGGCTCACACCAGGATGCTATCCGAAAGGGTATGGCAGTGGTTGACAAGGGCGGCGACGCACAATGGGAAGTACCCTATCTGCCCATTGACCCCGTCGATGTTGGCGGCTCCTACCGGGAAACTGTCAGGGTTAACAGCCAGTCCGGCAAAGGTGGTATCGCGTTTATACTGGAGAACTACTTTGGTGTCTCCCTGCCTCGTTCCCTGTTGCTTGAATTCAGCCCGATCATACAAAAGCTGACGGAGAATGATGGTGGTGAACTGAAACCGGACGAAATCTGGGAAGCCTTTGTGGCCGAGTTTATTGAAGTGGCCGGTCCCTACCAGTTGATTGATTACAAGGTTAATTCAATGGAGGGTGGCCAGGAGAGCTGTGATGCTGATATCAAGGTTGCGGAGAATGAAATGTCTATCCACGGCGAGGGCTCAGGACCCATCGATGCCTTTATAGCTGCGATGGTAGAAACACTTAACGAGCCGCTGAATGTCATCGACTACCAGGAATATGCGCTAAACGAAGGCAGCGAGGCACAGGCGATCTGTATTCTGGCCATTACCGATGATCAGCAAAACAAGTACTACGGTGTCGGCATCAGCCAGAACACGACGACGGCTGCGTTTAAATCCATCGTGGCGGCGATTAACCGTAAATGGCGATAATTTGGTCGGAACAGAGTGGTAATTACTCGAGCTTCATTTTCAATAACCGCGTCGAGGTGAGAGGAGTGTTTGTGTATGGAACCTATCTTGCAGAAGAGACGGGAAGAGTGTTGAGTGGAAAGGGACTCCTCTCCACTCAACGTGGATTAATCAAGAAAATTTTGATTAAGCACCCACACTAGGCTCTTACCATTGTCTGTCCCCAACAGGCGCCATTTGGCTTTTTAGAACGGCTCACCCACTTCCCAGACCTTCGCCGACTTAATCATGTTGTCCTGAATCTGTATGACTTCGATCCGGTAGTTCCCCTGGACAATGCACACGTTGGATTCCGGAATCGTCTCCAGGTGCTCGATAATCAGGCCACTTAAAGTCTTGGGGCCATCCTGTGGCATTTGCCACTTTAAGCGGCGGTTGATTAGCCTGATATGCATGCCGCCATCGATGAGTTGGGAATCGTCGTGCTGGGGGTGGATATCCACGTTGGTGTCCGCGAGATCGGTTGTGAACTCACCAACAATCTCCTCGAGGATATCCTCGATGGCAACAATGCCCAGAATATCTCCGTATTCATCAACTACCAGCCCCAGGCGTTCTTTTTGTTTCTGGAAATTAACCAGTTGCGTCTGCAGAGGCGTGTTTTCCGGAACGAAGTAGGGATCCTCTACGACCTGCAGGATGGATGCCTTGGTCAGTTCCTCTTCCGTCAGAAACTTGGCAGCATTCCTTAAGTGCAGGATGCCAATAATCTTGTCGATGTTCTCTTTGAAAACTGGCACGCGGGTATGCTGTGACGAGCGAATCTGGGCAATGATTTCGCCAAGATCATCCTCGATGTCGATACCGAAAATCTCTGCCCTGGGTACCATGATGTCTTCTACCGTCACATTCGCCAAATCCAGCACACCCAGCATCATATTCTGTGGATGAGCAGAAATGTTTGAACCTTCATCGACTACGGTCCGTAACTCTTCCGCGCTCAATTCGTCGTCAACAACGTCTTCTCCGCGGATTCCCACCAGACGCAACATGGCGTTGGCGAAATTATTAACCAGCCACACCAGTGGAAACAGAATCCACATCAGCGGTCGCAACAAATAAGATGAAGGCAAAGCGACTTTTTCAGGGTAGGCAGCAGAAATTGTCTTTGGAGCCACCTCGGCGAAAATCAGGAACACCAGCGTGCAAACTACCGGGGCAAACACAATGCCTTTGTCACCAAACAATTCGAGGGCGATCAATGTTGCCAGCGAAGCGGCAGAAAAATTGGCGAGATTGTTCCCTATCAGGATGACACTTAACAGTCGGTCGGGACGTTCGAGTAGTCGGGCAGCCTGTTTCGCGCCTCGATGACCCTCGTTGACCAGGTGTTTTAACCGATAGCGGTTGAGCGCCATCATGGCTGTTTCAGAACCTGAGAAGTATGCTGAAACAATAATCAGGAAAAAAATGAATCCAAATAAGAATTCAAGCGAAGGATCTTCCAAAAAGGGATGACCTTTTCAATTTGTGGAAAAACGTTTTATCTAATTATGGGGCGCAATTCAAGTGATATATGGTGTACAAGATACTAGCTGGCACCCTTCTAGACTCGCCCGAGAACCAGTTCCAGCACCAATTTGCTGCCAAAATACCCGATCAGCAGCAGACCGAATCCTGCCAGCGTCCAGCGAGAAGCCAGTGAGCCGCGCCATCCCAGCCTGTATCGCCCCCAGAGTAGAACTGCAAAGACCACCCAGGCCGTCAGGGTAATGATTGTGTGGTGTATCAGACCCGCTCTGCCACCGTCTGAATCACCAAAAAAAGTGAAGCCGGTGAGTATGGATAAGCTGAGGAAGATCAGCCCGACCCAGATGAGTTCAAATAACAGGCTTTCCATAGTCTGTAATGGTGGCATGCGGCGTAAAACTGCCAGATTTCGATGTTTCAGCTCGTAATCACCCAGGGATAGCAGTGCTGCCTGAAACGCGGCGATAGCGAGTAGGCTGTAGGCAACAACCGACAGTGCGATATGGACAAAAATACCATCTGTAATATCGGTTCTGGGCGCATAAGATCCTTCCTGCAACAGGGAAAGCAGCACGGTCAATGTCGCGAATGGCAGCAGGATAATAAGCAGGTTTCCCACCGGGCGCCGGAGGCTGCTTGCGACGACGATTGTGGCAATTGCCAGGGACGTCAATGAAGCCATGGGATAGATGCCTATATTGATCCCTGCGGGTGTGTAGATCTCCTGGTAGGTAAAAATGCCATGCAGGATGATCGCGATAATGGCGGTCACGATGACGATCGAGCGTTTTGAGTTAACTTCCTCGCGCAGGCTTGTCATTTGTACTGCAGCACTGAGCAGATACATGATACAAGCCAGACTGCCGGAAATTACGGCGCCTGAGATAACGACATTCATCGGGTCTGGTTGAATCCCAAGAGTGAGTTGGCTTAAGTAGTGATTGTAACACTGTGATTATTACACTGTGATTGTTACACAATGTGCCTGTTAAGTTGAATGGTTTCCGCCAGCAGCACCGAATAATTACAGTTTAGCTGGCGATCCCAAGAACAGGGTCAAGCACACAACCATCGGGTAAGTGTGCCATTTGATTCCCGGCCCGCTATAATTCGCCGCTCGTATAATTGAAGCCAGGACAGGTTCGTGTTTGATTCATTAACAGAGCGTCTAAGTGCCACACTCAGTAGCATTTCGGGTAAATCGAGGCTAACCGAAGAGAATATTCAGGGTACTTTGCGTGAAGTACGCATGGCTTTGCTTGAAGCTGATGTAGCCTTGTCTGCGGTCAAGGAATTTATTGACCATGTTCGAATTCGCGCGGTGGGCCAGGAAGTCACCCAGGCTCTGTCCCCCGGGCAGGTGTTCGTTAAGATTGTTAACGACGAGCTCATCCGGACAATGGGTGCAGTAAACGATACCTTGAACCTGACCACCCAACCCCCGGGCGTCATCCTGATGGCGGGCTTGCAGGGCGCAGGCAAGACTACCTCCACGGCCAAACTGGCACTGTGGTTAAAAAATCGCGAGAAAAAGAAGGTGATGGTTGTCAGCACCGATGTCTATCGGCCTGCCGCTATCGATCAGCTGCGCACCCTGGCAGCAGAAGCGGAAGTTGATTTCTTCGAAAGCGATCCGAGCCAGAAACCGGCGGATATCGCTAAAAATGCGCTTGTAGCCGCAAAAAAACAGTTTGCTGACGTGTTGATCGTGGATACTGCCGGTCGTTTGCATATTGATGAAGATATGATGGCAGAGATCAAGACCTTGCACGGGAATCTTGACCCCATCGAGACTCTCTTCGTCGTCGATGCGATGACCGGACAGGACGCGGCGAATTCAGCCCGGTCTTTTGGCGAAGTATTACCGCTGACCGGCATAATCCTCACAAAAACCGATGGTGATGCCCGGGGTGGTGCAGCGTTGTCAGTTCGATCAGTTACCGGTAAACCCATCAAGTTTATGGCCGTGGGTGAAAAGATTGATGCCCTGGAGGCTTTTTACCCGGATCGGATCGCGTCCCGTATTCTAGGCATGGGCGACGTGCTCAGCCTGATTGAGGAAGCAGAGCAAAAGATAGACAAGAAGAAAGCCAAAAAACTGGCGAGGAAGATCAAAAAGGGTAAGAAATTTGATTTGGAAGACTTTCGTGATCAGATTCAGCAGATGAACAATATGGGTGGTATCTCCAGCATGCTGGAAAAGATGCCGGGTATGGGTGGCATGGCCAAGGCAGCCCAGGAAAAAATGGCTGAAAATCCGTTTGGTCAAATGGAAGCTATTATAAATTCCATGACGAAAGGTGAACGTCGATATCCCGATGTGGTGAATGGCTCCAGGAAACGTCGTATTGCCGCGGGCTCAGGGACCCAGATCCAGGATGTCAATCGACTCCTGAAACAGCATAAACAGATGCAAAAAATGATGAAAAAGATGTCCAAAAAGGGTGGTATGGCGAACATGATGCGTGGCATGGACGGCATGATGAATAGGCCAGGTGGCGGATTCCCTGGATGAAACAGGTCACACAGACGTTGCGCACCGGTGTTGTAGAAGTACAGGACGTGCCGATCCCAAATCTTAAAGACAACTTTGTCCTGGTGAGAAATCACGTCTCTGTGATCAGCGCGGGTACTGAAAAATCCAAGATTGACCTGGGGAAAAAGAATCTTCTGCAAAAAGCCCAGGCGCGTCCTGATCTTGTCAGACAGGTGCTGGCCAAGCTGAGAACAGAAGGTATCGCCAAGACCCTGAGAACGGTGACTTCTCGGTTAGGCGAGGAAAATCCCCTGGGATACAGTTCCTGCGGAACGGTCATTGCTGCCGGAGGATTGGTCGAGGGAATCATGCCGGGTGATCGAGTCGCCTGCGCTGGGGCAGATTACGCCAACCATGCGGAGGTTGTTGCGGTCCCCAGGAATCTGATCGCCAAAGTACCTGATGCTGTTAGCGACGAACATGCAGCATTCGCGACGATAGGGTCGATTGCACTGCAGGGCGTTCGACTCGCCGAACCGAAGCTGGGTGAAACGTTTTTAGTCATTGGCCTGGGATTGGTTGGACAACTGGTGGTGCAATTGCTCAGAGCAAATGGATGCCATGTCATTGGTTCTGACCTGGATCCCGCCATGGTTAAGTTGTCAGAAACTTTTGGCGCCACAGGCTTGGCGAGCGCGTCCCTGTTGGAGGGGTGTCTGGGGTTGACCGAAGGCAAAGGGGTCGATGGTGTGTTGGTGTGTGCAGGAACCAGCAGTAATCAGCCTATCGAAGTCAGCGGTGAAGTGACCCGTGAGAAGGGCAGGGTGGTGGTGATTGGTGCTGTCCGCATGGATATTCCCCGGGAACACTATTTTCGCAAAGAGATCAGCCTGGTCATTTCACGTTCCTACGGCCCGGGGCGCTATGACAGTTCATATGAGGAATCCGGGCTTGATTACCCCTATGGGTATGTGCGGTTCACAGAACAGCGAAACATGGTGACTTTCCTCGGCCTGGTTGAGAAAAAATCGATAGATATTGACAGCCTGATAACTCATAGATTTCCTTTAGATGATGCGAGTTCAGCCTACTCGATGATAGCGGGCGACAGAATCGAGCCCTACCTGGGGATATTGCTTGAATATCAAAAACCAGTACCGGGCAATGAAACAAAAAGGGTGGCAGAATCCGTTGGTAAACCACTGGCAACGGGAAAGGTGGGTATCTCACTCTATGGTGCCGGAAACTATGCGACCGCTTCGCTGTTACCAGCATTGAATTCGTTGCAGCAGGTTGAATTTCGGGGTGTCAGCACTGCCAGTGGCAGAACCGCAAAAACCGTCAGCGACCGATTTGGTTTCCAGTTCGCGGCAGACGACCTGTCACAAATTCTCGCCGATAAATCTGATGTTGTGATGATAGCCAGCAGGCATGATTCTCATGCCAGCTCGGTGGTTGCGGCGATCGAGCTGGGCAAACGGGTTTATGTCGAAAAGCCACTGGCGCTCACACTGGAAGAGCTCGCAAACATACATCAAACGGTGACTAAAAAGAAAAGTGTCAACCTGATGGTCGGCTTCAACAGGCGGTTCGCACCTATGACCATTGCGCTGATGAATCACTTTCAGGATTGCCAAAGCCCGTTAGTCGTCAATCTGCGCGTTAACGCGGGTGCCCTGCCCGATGATCACTGGACCCTGGACCCTTTAATCGGTGGAGGTCGCCTGATCGGGGAAGGCTGCCATTTTCTTGATCTTGCCGGGGCAATCTGCGGCAGTAAAATAGCCAGCGTGTTCGCTGTGGCCACCAGTAAGCCTAACAAATCAGCCTTGTTGAATGACAATTTTTGTATTTGCGCGAGTTTCGGCAATGGCAGCGTCGCGAATATTACTTACACGGCAGACGGTTCGAAAGCGCTTTCAAAAGAACGAATTGAGGTCTTTGGTGGTGGAAGATCCGGCGTCATCGTCGATTTTCGCGAGTTAGTTTTGTACGAAAATGAAAAGAAGACGGTGCACAGGAAGAAGCTTTCCCAGGACAAAGGTCAGCAGGCGATGCTGGCTATCTGGTTGGATCAGCTAGCAGATGGTAACAATTGCATCAGTTACGAGGCGCTTATGAACACCAGTATTGCTGCCATTAAATCCATTGAGTCCCTGATCATCAATCAACCGATGCAGGTTGATATCAGCGCCCTTGACGTTGAATGATGACTAACGCCTTAGGGTGGAGGGCACCATCTTCAATAACGATTGAGCCAAAAATGGTTCTACTGGAAACCAACTTTCGTTAAGCTGACACATCCAGAACAAAAAAAGGCTTTGCATTTTCACCAGCACGCACCAATCATACCGACTTCGCTTCACCCACCTTGCTATCAGCCACTTTAGGTCGTAAGTGTGTGTGGAATATTCGGTGTTATCAATTGTGGTTCGGACCCTGAACGACTCATTCAAGCCGCAAAAACGCAGGCGCATCGGGGACCGGATGCATCCGGTCACTATCTTCGCAACGGCATTTTCCTCGCCCACCAGCGACTGTCAATTCTCGACCTGAACAGCCGCAGTGACCAGCCGTTTGCCAAAGGTGGTCTGGTTATCGTCTTCAACGGGGAGATTTACAACTTTCGGGAAATTCGGCAGGAACTCAAACGCCATTGTGATTTTATCACCGATTCCGACACCGAAGTGGTGCTCGAAGCGTGGCGAAAATGGGGCCCGGACTCACTGCAAAAACTGCGCGGGATGTTTGCCTTTTCAATCCATGATGAAGCAAGCGGCCAAACCTGGCTGGTGCGGGACCCGTTTGGTATCAAACCATTGTTTTACTATCCGCTATCGGGTGCTGGCGTTGCGTTTGCGTCGGAGCTAAAGACGCTGGAAGCCGCTTTTCGACCCCAGTTCAGTTTGAATCTGGAAGCCATGACGGCATCGTTACTCTATGCCTTTATTCCAGAGAACCTCTGCATCTGGAATGAGGTTAAAAAATTGCCACCGGGCTACTGTCTTAAGATTGATGCCAACCATCAAATTTCGAGTTACCCCTTTTATCATCCTGATCAGTTAGTCGCGCCGGAACAGCCTTCGATCACCTCTGAAATCGAAGCCGTCGCGTCACTGGAACAAGTCCTGCTGGAATCGGTGAAGTCCCATTTGGTTGCCGACGTTCCAGTATCTGCATTTCTCAGTGGCGGGCTCGATTCCAGCCTGTTGGTTGCCATGGCTCGTTCCGAACTGGAAACCCTGGATTGCTACACCATTGAGTTTAGTGAACAGGCCAGGAAAGCCGAAGCCATGACGGACGATGCACACTATGCGAAACAGGTCGCTAAGCACCTGAAGGTAAACCTGGACACTATTCAGGTCGAGCCAGACCTGGCCAGCCTACTACCAATAATCGTTCACCATCTGGATGAGCCTATTGGTGATTCCGCGGCGATCAGCACACTGTTAATCTGCGAATCCGCCAGGGAACAAGGGGTAAAGGTGTTGCTGTCAGGCATGGGAGCCGACGAGCTGTTTGGCGGTTATCGCAAACATGCGGCGACACTTATTGCGCAACGGTACAAACAAATCCCGGCTCTACTTCGAGCACCCGTGAAACCGCTGCTCGACATGCTGCCGGTCAGTGTTGCTGGCCGCGGTTTAATCCCTGTGAGGTGGGCAAAACGGTTCTTAGGTTTTGCAGAATTACCTGTAGCGGATTCGTTTTTTCGCAGCTACACCTATTATGATCGTGACACGCTGGCAGACCTCTCTCCCAACAGCGAACTGCACTTCGACAGCATCCTAAAAAACCATCACGACATTTTTAATACCGACCATCATCGTCCCTTACTCGACAGAATGTGCTACACCGATATGCAATTGTTTATGGTCTCGTTAAACCAAACCTACACGGATAGGGCCAGTATGGCTGCATCGACCGAAGTACGGGTGCCGTTTATCGATAAAAAGGTCGTCGAGTTGTCCTTTCGCATCGCATCAGAATTGAAGATCAAAGGTAACCAAAGTAAGTATGTACTGAAAAAAGTGGCAGAAAAGTGGCTACCCAGGGAAATCGTCTATCGCCCAAAGTCATCGTTCACCTTACCATTGCGATCATGGATGAGTACCCAGCTCACGGACATGGTTGATGACTACGTGTTATCTGACAATGGGCTGGCCGGTCGGCCCTGGTTTAACAAACAGGCATTAACCGACATGGTTGAGCGGGACCGAAAGGGACGCAATGATAACGCTCAACCCATCTGGCACCTGCTAACACTCGAACAGTGGTTCAGAAACCATGATCTTTAATAGAAGGATATCTAAAGGCAGCATATCTAAAAGCATGAGATCAAATCCAAATTGAGCAACAAAGAACGAGATATCCAGGACTTCTGGCAAGAAAACCCCGTCGGTGAAAACCTGACGGGGAAAAACGAAGACTGGGTTGAACATTTCAAGCTGTACGATGCGTTTCGGTACCGCACCGAGGGACACATACTGGGCGAGCTGGACAAGATTGATTTCCAGGACAAGACCGTGTTGGAAATCGGTATTGGCCAGGCGGCGGATAGTATTCAAATCGCTCAACGCGGTGCAACATGGAGTGGTCTGGATCTGACAGAAGCCGCGGTGAAGCGGGCCAACATCCGCTTTGAACTTGCCAACCAGACTTACGGCGAAGCTAAACAAGGCAGTGCGACGACAATTCCCTGGCCAGACAATTCCTTCAACATTGTCTACTCTCACGGCGTATTGCATCACATTCCACAAGTCAAAGATGTCAGCAAGGAGATTAGCCGGGTGTTGGAGCCTGATGGCAAATTGATCTTAATGGTGTATCACAAAGGTTCGCTGAATTACTACCTGAGTATTGGATTTATCCGGCGGGTGGGTCTGGCCTTCGTGCTGCTGTTAGATTCTCTAGGGCTGTTTAAGGCAGGCAAGGAGTCTGTGATTGGGATTCACATTGCGAATGCCAGGAATATGGGGGTGTGGAATTACATGAATATGGAAACGTTTATTCATCACAATACTGACGGGCCCGAGAATCCATATTCAAAGGTCTACAACATTGATGACATACATCAGGACTTCGAGGAATTTGAAATCGAGCAATCGGGCGTACACTTCGTTAATGTGCGGCATTTTCCGGGATTAAGGTTACTGCCGTCCTTCGCCTTCTTGTTTCTGGAAAAGAGATTTGGCTGGCATCTCTGGGGGTTCCTGAGGAATAAAAAGTCACCATCCTGAAACCGAACCAGGGCGTAGATTCCACGATCCTCAAGGCGGCGAATGGCTTTCTTCCACCAGCCTGCTCAGCACACGGCAAAGACTAGTCTCAAATTTCTCCACCGTATAGTTTTGAAGGTACCTGGATCGGCTGGCCTTCTTCATCCGTTGAACTTCTTCGGGCATTTCCAGAAAATACTCCAGCTTCCTCGCTAATACCTCCGGATCTGGGTCATCCATCACAATCCCGCTGACCCCATCATCTACTATCTCGGCGATGGCACCGACGTTGGTTGATATGACGGCCATCCCCGTCGCCATGGCTTCCAGAATCGACAAAGGAAAGCACTCATTGCGGCTCGGCAGGACAAATACATCACCGCTGGCCAACAATTGTTGCTTTTCCGCACCGTACAAAGGTCCGAGAAAGTGAATCAGGTCCTTCACGTTGGCGTGAGGCATCCGCATGAGTTGCTCTTCAAACAATCGGGTCTGAAAATCACCGGCGAGAAACACTTCATACTGCCCATCAAAATGCGAGTCGATCCTGTTAACCGCTTCAACCAGTACGCCCGCGCCTTTATCAGGCACCAGATTGGAAAGGTAGATGATATTCAGTTTTTGATTCTTCTCACCCGGAATATTTTCTACAGATAGGTCCGGCACACCGTTGTTCACGGCAGTAATACTCTTTTCTACATCGCGAACGCCATCCAGATCAGAAAATAGTTGTTCAGACAAGTGAATAACATCCACCTGTTTGAATACTAACTGGTAAAAATGTTTCAGGTACTTACTGATCCTCGATATACCCTGGCCGTGCATGTGGAAAACCAACCTGGCACCTTGCAGCTTTAACAGCAATACAATCAGCGAATCCTTGAAAAAAGCAAAGCCAACAGGGCTCAGGGTGATGTAAACCAGGTCTGGGTTTTTCAGCCGGTATATTTTGTAGACTCGTTTGAGTAAACTACCTACGGTGAGGATTTTCGCTAACGAGAAGCGACCGATATCGCTGATCTTTTTCGCCGTGCTGATATCATAAAAGGTTGCGTCAAAAGTCTGGCTGATTAACTGACTTTCTGCAATCGTCTGATTTACCATGGAAGCCCCGTGCACCGGGGGCGGCAGTTGGAACAAGAACAGTATGCGGCGTTTTGGTTTCATAGCTTTTGCGGCGTTTCGTTTCATGCTTTCCATTTTAAGAACAGAGCATAAGTGACAACTGTATTTATCACAAACATCCCTGCGCCCTACCGTGAAAGGCTTCATGAGCTTGTTGGGCTAAGCGTCGACAACTACCGTGTCATCTATTGCGCATCAATCGAACAAAATCGCGACTGGGAATTTACCCTGGGTGACTATCAACATCAGTTCCTGAGATCGCGCACGCTGGTGTGGAAAGGTCGCACGATCTATCTGGATTCAAACGTCATCGCCGTATTAAACGACTTAAAACCCAGCGTCGTCATCAATGGCGGATTTTCTTTACCCGGGATTCAAAGTTTCTTCTGGGCAAAATGGCATGGGAAAAAGTTCGTCAGTTTGAACAGGATTTAACATTCGCGCATCGACTGGTCAGGAAAATGATCTATGGTTTTTCCGATGCCTTTATCGGTGCTAGCCAAAAAACCTTGCTGCTGTTCAAAAGCTATGGGGCAACGAGTAAGAATTCTTTCCAATCCTGCCTGTGTATAGACAACAGTCGCTTCTCGGCTTGCCATAAACCCCAGGTAGAAAGAGACTATGACATCATGTTGTCTGGCCAATTCAGTGCAAGGAAAATGATCAATTTCTCCGCCGAGGTGATTCTAGAAATTCATAGGCGGAACCCAGGTATCAAGATACTGTTGATCGGCGATGGACCGGACAGGGCCTACATGGTTGAAAAGCTATCTACCAACAAAGTTGATTTTCACTATGCAGGGTTTGTCACTCAGGATGCACTACCCGAGTATTATGGGAATGCAAAACTATTGTTTTTTCCTTCCTTGAACGATCCCTGGGGTGTGGTCGCCAACGAGGCCTGTGCTGCTGGTACCCCAATAATGACCGTATCAGGAGTAGGCGCAGCGAATGAACTGGTCATCCACAACGAGAATGGACTGGTACTACCGCTGAATGCCGAAACCTGGACGAAAGAAGCCTTGGGTATTTTAGATGACCAGTTGCGGTGGGAGCGCATGTCTACGAGCGCGAGCGAATCGGTTCAGCGTTACAACTACACCAGCGCTTCTAACGGTTTCATCGATGCGGCACATTCAGTTGAATCATCTTGATGACCGCGCAGAGGTGTGTAAATGGTTAGTCAAATCTCCGGGCTCTATTCGTATTGAAACCTAATGCTGCCTACCTGCAACTTGCGATATCCAACATCAATCGGGTGCAAGGTCTTGCCATTACCGCATTAATCTATCGCCTGTACGATTTGGCGATGATCGGGCACTACTTCTTTATATTGAGCATCTATGGCGTACTGACATCCATGCTGCAATTTGGCTCCGCCAGGACCCTGGCTAAATACCATATCGAAAACGATTCGTCAGGCACCACACAGATTCTGAAAACCAGGCTGCTGTTATCGATCGTGGCGGTGACAATATTCCTAATCGCATCAATTTCTGAAAACAATCCACTGAGTCTGGTTTGAAATGCTGTTGCTGGCACTGTGTTTGCCAATGTCAGCGCTTTTATTTGATTTCGCCTTAATGTCTGCGCATCGTTTTATGGCACTTGGAATCATCCACGCACTAGCCCAGTTATCCCTGCTTACAATCCTGGCACTCGCCTACATCAACAGCACTTTCTTTGGACCTTTTGTTGGCAAACAGGGCTCGCCAACCATTGTGCTACACCAGTTAATCCCTACCATGGTGTTGTTTTTTGCCATCGGTATTTATATGCAGCGGACCGACCCTGGCCACTTGAACCCGCTAAACACCTTAAAATCACTGGCTCACTCGCAAGCCGTTAATTTCAAGTATTTTGTCGACAATCGACTGTTAATCTTCACGACACTGTTCATAGCTGCCATCAGTTTTGTTGACTATCTGGTAGGATACATTTATCTGGACGCCGAAGGTCTTGGCGTATGGGGCGGATTGTTGCGTCTAGCCTCATTTGCTTTTGGTTTGATGGTGGCTCTGAACACTGTCTTTTTCGCCTATGGACAAAAAGAAAAAGGTTCCACTGGTAAGACGAAAAAAAGAATCCTCAGAACCGTAAACCTGGCGACCATCGTGTTCCTGTTAGTCATTGCCTATCCCTACCTGCGTTGGGTGATGAACATGGACGATCCCCTGTTATATGGCCCGGCTGTAATTTTGGTTATTATGGGTGTTGCAGTAATGCCAGTGTTTTTTCTGGCCTCGAGTACCATAGAAGAACACAACCAGCCGGTCGATTTTTGGAGACTCAGATACATCAGTACCAGCTTGATTATTTATTGCATCTGCCTGATGTTACTGATGACAGTACCCATGATTCTAACGGATACTGCAACCCACTTAACATGGGCTTGCCTCATGTTCCTGGTCAAGTGGCTGGCTGCTGATCACAATTTCACTCTGGATGTTTAATGCAAAACCTGGCTCTGTCTGAAGGACTGTTAAAGCACGCGACCATACATGGCGTTCGACTGTCTGATTTCAGTATCGAATTTTCCGACACGGTCTCTTTCCTGACACTCACGGAAACGCATCGCCAGGTGCGTATTGAGCTTATCGATACAGTAGATAGACCTGAAAGCAGTGTCGCAAACTACGGTGTTTCACTCGCCGAAGGGGATTTCTCACTCTCAGTGGAGACCCGTTTTGTGAGTGAGAATTCATCAATCGTCATCAATGCCTCCTTGGAGGCACTGGAAGATACCCAAATCCAGGACTTTGTTATCCGAATGAAATTCTCCAAGGAAAACATCGCATCTGCCTCCATAAAAGGGACGCAATACCAGCATCGGGATTCAGAGATTTATCGCCAGTTCAAAACCCGTGAAGCTTCACTGACGACCAAAGAAAACCATTGCATCCTGATCACGCGAACCGCTGCGTCATTTGGAGAAGATACCGAGGCACACATGTATATCCGGGATTCAGGTGACTTCTGGATCGTCCATGCCCGGCTGTTCCCGACCAGGGATTGTAAAAACAACTGGCTGAGATGGATTAACCGTTTTTTCTGGCTGGCATTCTCCCCCCAGGTATCCAACGCAGTGAAGTCCGTTGGCATCTTGCAGAAATTCCTTTGGTACAGGACAGAAAGACGCGGAAAGAAAAGCATGCAACTACAGTTAATCGGCTTGATACCGCTTAAAAAAGGCCAGGTAATCAGCCAGCAAGTTCAGTTATCATTCTGATATGAGCACTGAGATCACCAACAACTCAAAGAGGAGGACAAGCACCAGACTGAACTTGGAACGACTTTCAAATAAGATCAGCACTAAGCTGGTAGCCGAATTCCTGCCTCAACAACAATTCGTGAAGCGCGAATTCTATGGTAAGGCGTTCCTGCTTGCGTTGCTGAGTTTCGATAAATCGAGTGATGCAGACACCAGAACCAGCCTCATAAACGCCATCAGCGCCGAAGAGAAAACAAGCAGCTACCATTTTGAATTTAACCGCTATGCTCTCTTGCACCATCATAATTACGAAGCGGTGAATCAAATACTAGGGACTCCGGCTTACACCGGCACACGCGTTGCCAACTGGACCCTGCTGCGGGCAGCTTGTCGATTGTCTGGAAGCCGGGTTCAACGCTTCATCGCCCTGCTCGAGTTATTGTGGGTACGGGTCTACTTCAGTGTTTCGCACACAATTGAAGACCAGCGGTCTGTTTATACGAGCCAGTACAACTTTTTTTCACTGGCGCTGATTCACGAAATACAGCAATCGGGGCCAAGATTGTGGTCCTCGCAGTGGCTTCGCCAGGCTGTTACACAGTGTATTGATCAAATCGGACCCGGTGGCGTCACGAATCTACTTGGGCGTGGTTCACTTCAATCCTTTGGATACAGTTCACTGATTTACCTGCTCTCTTTTTATGGCGCGTCGGCACGTTATGGCGCGTCGGCACGTTATGGCGCGTCGGCACGTTATGGCGCGTCGGCACACGCAAGTAGTACTCGAGCGAGAGCAGGCAAAGCACCAGGCGCTACCGCTGGTACTGTATAAGCAAACTCCCGAAGCGCGTGATTATACCGGTGCGCCTGATCTGACCAATGAACAATTTCTGGGTTGGTACAGTTACAACAATGCACCGGATTACGAGGCGTTTACCGCATTACTGCTTTACAGGGCGGCGCAAAATCTTCAGCGACCCGAGTCTTCGGCTGCCTGGGTTCGGGAAAATCACGCAGACCGTAAATTCGTTAAGGTCGCCAACAATATTTTTGCCTATCGCTCCGACCGCTATATGTTGAACTGTGGACTCTCCACAGACTGGAAATCCCTCGTGTTCTACAGCCCCATTCTCGCCACAGAAGACGATCTTATTCTACCGCCAACCACCGGAGAGCAAACCAGTGTCAGTTTGAATAACGATTACGACGCTTTTTTCCCAATAGTAGTCCCAGAAACCCAAACACCTCGCCAGATACAAACGACCCGGCTGAGGGATAATGCTTTGGACATTGGTCTCCACTATGATTCTTCCTTCTCGGTGACACGCCGCTATATTTGTAAACCCGAACAGGTTGTCATCTTAGAACTGATAAAGAATCGTGGTGAAAGCACCATTACCAGCGAGTGCATGAGACTGCAATGCTCGCAACGCCATATCGACAAGATCGACATCACGAGTCGAGGCTCTGAAACGCTGACCGAAAGACAAAAACATTATTCGACCGTAGGCGCTGACTGTGCGCTCAGTTGCAGCATACAGATCCCACCGAAGTCGTCGATGATATTGAGAGCCGTAGTCAGCCTATGACCCCCATCGCTGCCAAACATTCAGTGATTATCACTGTTTACAACTCAGAAAGTACCATTGGGCTGGTGCTCGAGCAGCTGAAGGCCATCACAGGCGCTGAGACAGAAGTCATTATCGTTGACGACGGCTCGACCGACAACACGGTGAAGGAGATCGAAAACTTTAAACTGGACTCAGTAAACCTGATAAGCCCTGGGAAAATCGGCCGGGCGAAAGCCCTCAACCTGGCACTACATCATTCAACCGGTGAGACGATATTTATCAATGATGCGGACGATGTGAGCACGCCTGCCAGGTTTCAGGCATCAGTTGAGATGCTAAAGGAATGTGAAGTCGTGTTTGGGCATGCAAATCTTGTCACAGATGTTTCCCAATATTCCGTGCAACAATTAAATGACCAAACCGAAGACTCAACCGATAGCTCGACTGAAACGGTCACCGCTGCGTTACTGTACAAAACCAATCCGCTGACCCACTCGACAATGGCAATTAAGCGCGACCTCCTGCTTCGATTAGGCGGTTATGACGAGTCGCTGGATGTGTGCGTTGATCTGGATCTGTATTTCCGCGCGTTGGTGGCGGGGAGCGTGATGCGGTGCAGCGGCACGACCTTTATCTCAAGGACTTCCGGCTCGACACGAAAGTTCGCCTCGTTTCCCTCCGAGCGGTATTTTGATACCCTGCTGTCCGTTCGAAGCAAATATCGGAACAAACTTAAGCCGCCCCTGCGCAGGTATGCCTACGATCTCAGGTTGGTTTTTCAGAAGTTTCTGGCGAAGCGTTAGAATTGAACTCGACCTCAACCTTTCTTCGCAGCACTCTTCATCGCAACAATCGAAACCGCCACCGGCCGAAACTTATGCCACACACTCGTGGCATGGTAACGATAATTAACAAGAGTCAGCCGCGATAACAGGTCATCCAACAAAACAACCGCCCGATTGTTGTAAACCCCGCCAGTAAAGAATGGTTTTAGTCGTTCCAACAAAGGAAACGAACAAACCTTCAACGAACGCGTCGTGAATCCTGCCCTATCCATCATGTTCTGAAACAATAATAGCGGCAATCCCCTCTCATTCCTTGTCAAACCCAGCCTCGGCGCTCGCCAATCCCCCATGGAAATAATCGGCTCCCTGATCAGGATTGTGCCACCGGGTTTCAATACGCGGAACAATTCTGAGACGACAAAACTGACGTTGGGAATATGATGCAGACACGAGAAGCACACAATGAGATCAAAGGTATCATCTTCAAAGCCAAGCACCCCTGAATTGACAGCTTTTTCATAAGCAATATCAACACCCCACCTAACAGTATCACTATGCCCATCAGATGGATCGACAATGGTGATTTTTCCGCACCGTGCGGCGATTGGCTCAAACTCATCACCATTACCGCTCCCGAGGCCCATGACAACGGGGAAGTCTCCATCGGGCAGATGCTTGAATAAGTAGTGCGCGTTTAGCGCATGGTTCCCGTATGCTTTTCTTTCCTCGGCATTTCCATACAATCCGAAGTAGCCTTCAACCTCCTGCTCAAACCATTGTTCAATTTCATCATGGCTGAAGGTATCGCCGATCAATTCATGACCGTTGAAGTACAAAGCAATCTCGTCTACACGAGCCATCTAACGCCGGATCCTTGATTTCATATTAGTCTATTTCTTTTTCGAGCACGTTGAATGTATTTCAACCAGCTCCGATATGGCCAATCTCACGACTTCTCTATGGTTTTATAGTTTAGTAGCCCCATAGTGACGGTTCAAGTGTCCCATGTTCCCCACTGCGTTACACATACTCGCCCATGCCAAAAAACGCGGACGTCTTTGCCGAATCTTTTTAGAGTAGCGATCACTGTTGTCCCGTCAACTTTCACAGCAGCGCGATCTGGTAAATATTGATCGACCTGTCGTGAGGAGGGTCACCCCTTAGAAAAGTCATTAGGTCACGCCTACGCTGGCACGTCGCTTCCACGTGGGTGGTGACGGGTGTGAACTCAATGGAAAGGTAATTTTGCTGACTGTTACGATAAACTCTGTAAGTCGGTATGATTGGTAAGTTCTTGCTAAGAATTTCAAAAATGAAACCTTTTATACGGCTGATGAGTAAGCAGTTTAACTAATGTTGGTTTGCAGTAGAACCATCAATCCACCTGACAGCAGTTTTTGGGAGCTTAATGGAGAAACAGATTACGCAGATTGCACTTGCTCTGCGCACATCAATGGCGAGGGAAAATTACGCCGGTTTTGATCCATTCGATGGACTCAACAGTAAGTTATTCAGGGCGACCGGGTTAAACCACTTCTATCTGACCCGACTGGCCTGGCAGCAATTTTGTAAAAGATCGCCAGTGAACGTTCGACCTATATCACTTGTGGGTAAAACCCGCAATCCAAAGGGGGTAGCGCTAACAGTACTCGGGATGATAGAAGAGGTCAGGCGTACGAAGAGTAACGATCTTGTTGATGAAATCATCAATCTTTGTGATTGGTTGGCTGATCAAAGATGCGATCGCATAAAGTGGACGTACAGTTGCTGGGGCTACAATTTTGATTGGCAATCGAGGGCGTTCTTCGTTCAAAAAGGAACGCCCAATCTGATTACAACCTGCTATGTTGCGCGGGCACTTTTTAATAGTGGCGAACTGCTGGGAAAAGACGGGTATCGAAACATTGCCATTGAAGCAGGTCACTTTATTCACCGTCATCTGCAGGTTTCCAGGTATGGCAGCCAGTTTTATGCCTACATTCCCGACGATGAAACGTTTGTACACAACGCCAATCTTTGGGGTGCGGCGTGGGTCGGGTTGGCTGGTAGCGAGTTGAATGATTCAACACTGGTGGATTCGGCGATAATAAATGCCAGGACTTCAGTTGCGGAACAATCCGATAGTGGTGCCTGGAGTTACGGTCAAATGCCCCACCATCAGTTCGTGGATGGATTTCACACCGGCTTTAATCTCGAAGCCCTGAACCTGCTAAGAAAATCTGTGGCTACCGATGAATTTGACGACAACATCAATGTAGGAATGAAATATTATCGAGAGAATTTTTTCCTGGAAGACGGCACAGCGAAATACTACCAGGACAGGGTCTACCCGCTGGACATGCACAGCTTTTCGCAAGGCATTATAACGTTGCTGAACATCGCCGACATGCGATCCGATCTGGCACTGGCGAAAAAAATCGCTGGTCGGGCTATCGAGAGTCTCTACTCAACAGAAGACATGAAGTTTATCTACCAGAGAGGCAGATGGTTGAAAAATCGAATTGACTATATTCGATGGACCCAATCCTGGGCTTACCTTAGTTTTATGTTGTTAGCCAGATGTATTGATGAGGAAGAGGTGTGAAGCGAATTCACTTTCTCGATTGCGCCATGGATGTCGCAACGATGGATGAGACCGTCAGCTTCATCGCAGATCGGGTGGAGCAGGGGACGTATACGCAGCACTCGGTGGTTAATGTTGCGAAACTGGTCAATATACAAAGTGATGCCTATCTAAAACGCTCAGTGACTGAGTGTGATGTGATTAACATCGATGGTATGGGTGTGGTTTTCGGCGCCAGAATGCTCGGTTATGACATACCTGAGCGGGTGTCCGGCATTGACCTGTTCGAACAGCTATTGAAACTGTGTTCTGACCGGGGTTATCGGATTTTCCTGCTCGGCGCGACCCCGTCGGTTTTGGTCCAGACAACTTTTCGAATTCTTAAAATGTACCCGGACATACTCATTGGCGGCAGCCACCATGGTTACTTCTGGGATGATGAAAAATCAGTCGTCGACCAGATTCGTGCTTCTGGCGCGAGATTTCTCTTTGTCGCAATGAGTTCACCCCAAAAAGAGAACTTTATCAGCAAGTGGAGCCGGAAAATGGGAATCGACTTTGTGATGGGCGTCGGTGGCACCTTCGATGTATTCTCCGGCAAAGTTCGTCGCGCGCCACGCTGGATGCAGATACTGGGTTTGGAATGGTTATTCCGAGTATTTCAGGAACCCCGGAGAATGTGGAAGCGCTATCTTAAAACAAACGCGATTTTCTTTGGTTTGCTCATTCGGGAGAAGTTCAGAATGCTGGTGAATAAGTAAATCACTGCATTTCAGGCCGAAATCCAAGTAGTATCACCTGGCTGGGGCGGTTGTGCTTTCAAAGGGTTTTAATATACCACCCTTTCTGTGTACAATAGCGGCCCTTTCGGCAGCCCACCCGCTCGCCAATACAGAATTTTCGGTTATCCAGAGGTGGCAGTAAGAAGCGGCCTTTTTATCATATTACTGTGGCGGACAGTCGAGTATCTCGTGATGGTCGATTTATAGAGCGTATTGGGTTCTTTAACCCGATTGCCCGCGGTGCTGAAGAAAATTCCCGGGTTGATCTCGAACGATTCGATCATTGGGTTAAACAGGGCGCACAGTCGAGTGATCGAGTAAATAAGATCGTCAGGCAATACAGAAAGGCGACGACACAGGAAGTTGCCGCTTAAGTCGTTTTGTTCGCGCCAGTTAGCGTTAGATAAGTGCTACTTGTCGGTAAGATCAATGCTGCCTATGGCATCAAAGGGTGGGTCAAGGTCTATTCATACACCTCACCGGTCGAACAGATACTGGAATACGCCCCCTGGACGATCAGGAAGAAGGGCTCTAAACAAGATTTGAAGCTCAGGCAGGGTAAGGTACACGGTAAGGGAATTGTCGTGTTACCGGAAGGGTTTGAGGATCGTAACCAGGCAGAATCACTGATTGGTTACGAAATCTGGATCGAAAAAGAACAACTGCCGGACCTCGAGCAGGGTGAGTTTTTCTGGATTCAATTGGAAGGTTTGGCGGTTTACAACGAAGCGTCTGAATTGCTTGGCAAGGTCAGTAGTGTGCTGGAAACCGGAGCCAATGATGTACTGGTCGTCGCGGCAACAGACAAGAGTATCGATGACAGGGAACGACTTATTCCCTATGTCGAGGACAAGGTCATTCTAGAGGTTGATCTTGAACAGGGTAAAATGCTGGTCGCCTGGGACGCCGATTTCTAAGGAACCTCTGATTGAGATGCGGCATACCGAACTTAATCAGGTTCCCTGGCAGCCTGTTAGGGCAGGTTTTTTGAAAGGAAAGCCATATGTGGATTGGTGTTGTGACGCTCTTCCCGGAGATGTTTCAGGCGATCACAGCATTCGGCATTACCCGAAGAGCAGTTGAGTCGGGGATAGTAAGACTGGATTTTTGGAATCCGAGAGATTTCACCACCGATAAACACTCGACGGTGGATGATAAGCCTTATGGCGGTGGCCCGGGCATGTTGATGAAAGTGGGTCCCTTGAAGGCTGCTATTCAATCAGCAAAAGAGCAAGCGGGTGAAGGCTGCCGGGTGATTTATCTTTCACCCCAGGGTAAAAAAGTTGATCAGCAGAAGCTGGCTGAATTGGGGTCCAGGAAAGAGATTATCCTGGTAGCAGGAAGATACGAAGGTATCGATGAGCGTCTGATCGAAACAGAGATCGACGAAGAATATTCCATTGGTGACTACGTGTTGTCCGGTGGTGAACTGCCCGCCATGGTTTTGATTGATGGCATGACCCGGTTACAACCCGGTGCGGTGGGTGATGCGGAATCGGTTGCCAGCGATTCATTTGTGAGTGGTTTGCTGGATTACCCGCACTACACAAGGCCGGATACGGTCGATGGTGTTAAAGTGCCAGATGTACTGTTGTCGGGTAATCATGAAGCGATTAGTCATTGGCGTTTAAAGCAGTCTCTGGGGCGAACCTTTTTAAGGCGTCCGGATTTGCTCGACAGCCTTGAATTGAATGAGGCGGAACAGAATTTACTGAATGAGTATCTTGAAGATCTCAAACAGATACGTGAACTTGAGGATTGAACGATGAAAAACAAAATATTTGCTGATATTGAGAATGCACAGCTTAAGCAGGATGTGCCTGACTTCGGTTCCGGTGACACACTTGTGGTGCAGGTAAAAGTAAAGGAAGGTACGCGTGAAAGACTGCAGGCCTTCGAGGGCGTTGTTATCGGCAAGCGTAATAGAGGGATTAATTCCGCCTTTACTGTGCGTAAAATCTCCCATGGCGTCGGTGTAGAGAGATCATTCCAGACTCACAGTCCGATCATCGATTCCATCACGGTCAAGCGCCGGGGTGATGTGCGACAGGCAAAGCTCTACTATCTACGGGAACTCAGTGGTCGAGCGGCTCGCATTAAGGAAAAACTCGCCAAGTAAGTATATTGCAGAAAAACCAGACGCCGTGATTATTCGCGGCGTTTTGCGTTCTGCTTGCCAGGAGCAAGAACTGGCTTTGATACTCGCATGATCTTGGTTAACTCACGTGTTTTTGAAGATTTAGGATTGGCTGGGCGGGTGTACGCTTGCCGCAGACTCGGCGTCCACGACTCAAGGCCAGGACAGCCGAAAGCCTCATGCGGTGTGGAAAGCGTACACCCGCCCAGCCAATCCGGACAGACTATAATCGCGTTGTACTTGCCAGCGTCTTATTTACTGTTTTTGTCTGAAGTTTGTTTGCGTTAAGCTAAACATGACCCTGTCACCGAATATCCGCCTTAGAATGTCTACCTTGTTCGAAGAATCGACAAATGAACAGATAATCGAAAAATTTCTCGATGCTCTCTGGCTCGAAAAAGGCCTGAGTCAGAATACACTGGAATCCTATCGTCGGGACCTCGAGGCATTTAACCACTGGTTAAGCAAAAGGGACCTGATCGCCGTCAAACGTCAGCACCTGACGCAGTACCTCGCGGACCGTATGGGTCGTGGAATCAAAGCGCGTTCCACTGCGCGTGCCCTGTCATGCTTGCGAGGTCTGTACAGGTACCTGTTACGGGAAAACGTGATCAGCGAAGATCCCACGTTGAAGATTGAGAATCCAAAACTTGGACGACCTTTGCCCGACAGCCTGACAGAAACAGATATCGAAGCACTGCTCAGATCGCCGGATGTAGCCACAACCATTGGATTAAGAGATCGGACCATGCTTGAGGTTTTGTATGCAAGCGGATTACGCGTCACGGAATTGGTGACCCTGAAGCTAACGGATATTAACCTTCGGCAGGGTGTGGTACGTGTAATGGGAAAGGGTAATAAGGAGCGTCTTGTCCCGTTAGGCGAAGAGGCTATCGCCTGGATTCAAAAATACCTGTTGGAAGCGAGGCAGGAACTGCTGAAGAAAAATCTCCAGCAGGATATTGTCTTCCCGAGTACACAGGCAAAACCCATGACTCGCCAGACGTTCTGGCATCGAATCAGGCTCCACGCACAGACCGCTGGCATCGTAAAAAAGCTCTCTCCCCATACACTTCGGCATGCATTTGCCACTCATCTGTTGAATCACGGTGCAGACCTGCGGGTTGTTCAGATGCTATTGGGGCATAGTGACCTGTCCACAACTCAGATATACACCCATGTGGCTCAGCAGAGATTGAAACAGCTTCATCAGACCCATCACCCGCGAGGCTAACCCCTTTTCACTCAAAATAGTGACGTTTGTCAACTGTTCGTCACAAAAAGCGGCGAGCCTGTGATCTAATAGGCGCCTGTGGAACCATTAATGTTTACAATCGGTCTGATTCACTAGGAGGCTGACTGAGAATAGAAACCGTAGCCAGCCCAAATTAGATTTACCACAGTAGGTTCTCTATTCTCGGTCAGCCTCCTGGGGATTGATTCAAAAACTTCATTGATGCAAAGTGCATCGAAACAAGCTCTCAAGGTCTGTTATGAGAAAAACACTAATATTCGTGATCCTGCTGGTCATTGGGTTACCGGGCTTTGCCAAGCCAGAGAAACAATCGGAAGAGGAAATCATCAATACCATTCGAGCTCGCCTCTCAACCGCGCGACCGGATCTACCGATTCCCGACATTTTTCCAAGTCAGTTAGAAGGGTTTTATTATGTGAGCCTGCTGGGTGGGCAGACGCTGTATATCTCCAGCGACGGCAAGTACCTGTTCGCAGGTGATTTGTATGAAATATTGGAAGTCGGACTGGTTAACCTGACTGAAACCGGCCGTTCAGTTCAGCGTAAACGCCTGCTGGATGCTCTGGATGAGTCCGAGATGTTGGTCTTTGCACCACCAAAAGAGATGATAAAGGCCACGGTTACCGTGTTTACCGACATTGATTGCACCTACTGCCGTAAGTTGCATAGGGAAGTCCCTGAGCTCAATCGCCTGGGAATTGCAGTTCGCTATCTGGCGTACCCCCGAGCGGGTACCAGTTCCGAGTCTTACAACAAATTTGTTTCCGCCTGGTGTGCAGACAATCCCAAAGCTGCCCTGACGAAAGCCAAGAACAACCAGCCGATAGAAGAAAAAACCTGTGACAATCCGGTCGCCGCACAATATAAGCTGGGCTCAACCATGGGCGTTAATTCTACTCCCTCGCTGGTCTATGAAGATGGGAGCATGGACCCCGGCTATATGCCAGCGGCCAAATTAGCCGAGAGGCTCGGAATACTGTGATTCGGGTTCTCTAAACCCGTACAATTCCTGGAGTTTTTACTCTGACCCCTCCTGTTTCTTGCCTGATCTCCAGTCTGGTTTTAGCATAGATTGACGAATAACCGTTTTAACGAAAAAAATGAGAAACCCAAGTGCCAACTATAGAAGATTTTCCTCGCATCAAAAGGCTGCCTCCTTACATCTTCAGTGTTACCGATGCATTGAAGAAAGAGGCGAGGGAACGCGGCGAAGATGTGATTGACTTCGGCATGGGCAACCCGGACCAGGCCACACCCCGGCATATTGTCGACAAGTTGATCGAAACAGTGCAACGCAGTGATACACACAGGTATTCCCAGTCAAAGGGTATTCCCAGACTGCGCCGGGCAATATGTAACTGGTACAAAGATCGCTTTGATGTGGACCTGGATCCTGAATCAGAAGCCATCGTAACGCTCGGCTCAAAGGAAGGCATTGCACACCTGGCCATGGCAGTACTGGGGCCGGGTGACACTGTACTGGTGCCTAATCCATCCTACCCGGTACATCCTTACGGATTTGTTATTGCTGATGCAGAAGTTCGACATGTGCCGATTTCACCGGAGGGTGATTTTTTCGGTGAACTGGAACGGGCGATCATCAACACCTGGCCTAAACCCAAGGCGCTGGTCATTAACTTTCCGAGTAATCCAACCACTCAGTGTGTGGAACTGGATTTTTTTGAAAAAGTGATTCAAATTGCCAAAGAGCACGATATCTGGGTGGTTCAGGATCTGGCCTATGCCGATATTGTGTTTGATGGTTACAAGGTGCCGTCTATTCTCCAGGTACCTGGTGCAAAAGACATTGCTGTGGAATTCTTCTCGATGTCGAAGAGCTACAATATGCCTGGCTGGCGAGTGGGGTTTTGCGTGGGCAATCCCACCCTGGTGGGTGCACTGGCTAGAATCAAGTCTTATCTCGACTACGGTATGTTTACGCCGATCCAGGTTGCTGCCATCAGCGCCCTTGAAGGCGATCAGAGCTGCGTTGAGGAGATACGTTCCAGGTATCAAAAACGCAGAGATGTGTTGTGCGATGGGTTAAATGCCGCAGGATGGAAGGTAGAGAAACCAAAAGCCACCATGTTCGTCTGGGCTAAAATACCGACGCAGTTTCAAAACATGAACTCACTTGAATTCAGCAAGTTTTTACTTAAAGAAGCCAGGGTTGCGGTGTCACCGGGTATCGGTTTTGGCCAGTACGGCGATGATCATGTTCGCTTCTCGCTTATCGAAAATGAGCATCGGACGCGTCAGGCAATAAGGGGTATCAAACAGATGTTTAAAAATGCGGTCAGCGAGGGAGAATAGAGTGCAGCAGATTGGGGTGGGCATTTGTGGGCTGGGCACGGTTGGTTCCGGTGCGTTCAACCTGATTACAAAAAACGCTGAAGAAATTACCCGCAAAACAGGAAAGCGCATCGTGGTTGCCCAGGTTGGCTGTCGCAGGGATCATCCCGATTGCGATTTGACGACTACTAACGTCACCCGGGATATTTATGATGTGGTGAAAAACCCTGATGTGGATATTGTTCTGGAACTCATCGGTGGGACCGACGTAGCCCTGGATCTTGTTAAGCAGGCGCTCGCGAATAACAAACATGTGGTCACGGCTAATAAGGCACTGATCGCGTTACATGGCGAAGAATTGTTTCAGCTTGCGAATCAGGCTAACCTCTGTCTCAAATTTGAAGCCGCCATTGCCGGGGGTGTACCGATTGTCAAAGCCATTCGCGAAGGCCTGGCAGCCAATCGGATTGAATTTCTTGCCGGGATTATCAACGGCACAACTAATTATATTTTGACGGAAATGGAAACGGCGGGTAATCGCGACTTTGGCGAAGTGTTAGTCGAAGCGCAGGAGCTTGGGTACGCTGAAGCAGACCCGACGTTCGATATCGAAGGTATTGATGCAGCCCATAAACTAACCATCTTGTCTTCCATTGCTTTTGGCATACCGCTTCGCTTCGACGCGATGTTCATGGAAGGCATTTCCGGCATTACAGTTGAAGACATCAAGTACGCCAGCGAATTGGGGTTTCGAATCAAACACCTGGGTATCACTTCAAAATCGCCTGCAGGCATCGAACTGAGAGTTCATCCCACATTGATAAAAAAGTCGACAATGCTCGCCCAGGTTGATGGTGTTATGAATGCCATTTTAGTTGGCACCGATGTTGCCGGTCAAACCATGTACTATGGTGCCGGGGCGGGTTCAGGCCCAACGGCCTCATCGGTTGTGGCTGACGTGATTGATGTACTGCGATCCCGGGGAGGTAACCAGATTGCTAACCTGGGTTTTGTTCCGGACTCATTGCAGAACCTGCCCATTGTGGATATCGAAAAAATTAAATCAGCGTACTATTTGCGTTTGAGAGCGCTGGACAAGCCTGGTGTGATGGCCAGAATTTCCACCATACTCAGCCAGTGTAACATCAGTATCGAGTCACTGATCCAGAAAGATGTAAAAGAGGGTGAAGTGCCTATCGTGATAGTGACTGATCGGGTGGTTGAGCGGTCCATGAATGAAGCTATCGTGGAACTGGCTGCGTTAGATCAGGTAGTGGGTGCCGTCACCCGGATTCGGGTTGAAACGTTTTAAAGTTCTGCCAGCCTTCAACGGGTTTGATCTTGCCGAAAATACTAAGAAGAAGAGAAGTTAAGGGATCCGTTGCGGGAATTTCTCCCTTGCTATCCCGTCTGTATGTGGGGCGGGGCGTGGTGAATGCAGATGAGGTTGAGCATTCGATTAAGAATCTTCTCAGGCCTGATAGTTTAAAGGGGTTGAGCAAGGCCACATCACTTCTTGTCGAATCTGTTCAAAACCAGCTGCGTATCCTGATCATTGGCGATTTCGATGCAGACGGTGCGACCAGTTCTGTGTTGATGGTCCATGGATTAAGGTCGATGGGTGCTGATCATGTGGACTATCTGGTACCGAATCGGTTTGAGTACGGCTATGGTCTGACGCCGGAAATTGTCGAAGTCGCGAGGCGCAAAACACCTGATGTGATTGTCACCGTAGATAATGGGATATCCAGCATTGAAGGCGTCGAATTTGCGAAGAGTCATGGCATCAGGGTCCTGATAACAGATCATCATTTACCGGCAAAAGAGTTGCCGGATGCAGACGCGATTCTAAACCCCAATCAAGGTGGCTGTGAATTTCCGAGTAAGAACCTTGCGGGCGTTGGTGTCGCCTTCTACCTGTTATCCGCAGTTCGAGCTATGCTGCGGACGGTCGGTTGGTTTGAGAACCACAATGAACCTAATCTGGCTGATTATCTTGATTTAGTCGCCCTGGGTACCATCGCAGACGTGGTGCCCATGGATTACAACAATCGTGTCATGGTGCAGGAAGGCATTCGCCGAATCCGTGCCGGGAGACTTCGCCCTGGTCTTGGAGAATTGCTGGCTTTATCCGGTACCCGGATCGAAACTGTGACGTCAAGAGATCTGGCCTTCAGTGTCGCCCCTCGACTGAACGCAGCAGGTCGATTGGAGGATATTTCTCTCGGTATTGAGTGTTTGCTGACTGATGATCAAAACCGTGCCCGTGAGCTTGCTACCCGCCTTGACCAGCTTAATGTTGAACGGCGGGAAATTGAAAATGAAATGAAGCAACAGGCGATTCGATCATTGGGTAGTCTCAACCTTAGCCTTCCCGCAAATGATGAGCATGAAGCAGTGGGTATCTGCCTGTTCGAAAACGACTGGCACCAGGGAGTTGTTGGCATTGTAGCTTCCAGGATTAAGGACAAATGGCATCGGCCCGTGATCGCCTTTGCCCCGGCATCGGAAGTCGAAATGAAAGGTTCTGCACGGTCCATACCGGGCTTTCATATTCGCGATGCGCTGGATGCCATTGCTGCCAGAAACCCAGGTCTGGTGGTCAAGTTTGGTGGCCATGCGATGGCAGCCGGTCTAAGCCTGCACCCGGACAATTTTGACAAGTTCGCTGAAGAGTTTGATCTTGAGGCTCGTCGATGGCTGTCGAAGGACGATCTGCAACAAACCGTCATCACCGACGGCAACCTCATTGAAGAATTCAATGTCACGGTTGCGCGGGTGGTAACCCAGGCTTGTCCCTGGGGTCAGGGATTTCCGGAACCCATATTCGATGACGATTTTGAGATCCTGGAACAGCGTATCGTGGCAGGACGACATCTCAAATTAAAGTTACGACCCATCGACGGCGTGCAAAGTATCGATGCCATTGCATTTGGCCAGGACAGGCTTGTCGAGGGCAGGCACCGGCGCATTGCCTACCGCCTCGACGTTAATAAATATCGCGGCAGGGAATCCCTGCAGCTGATTGTTGAGTGTCTGGATATTGTAGAATAGCCGAGCTCATACGCGTATACGCCTTACGCTCAACAAGGGCCCCGAATAGACTCTATTCGAGGAAACACATTACTAAAAATCTGCACGGTTTGTGAGCTACAAAGATTTATCCTGTCGAGCTAACCATCTTTATTTATGGCGTTAATCACAGTGCTATCAGCGAAAAATTTATTCATCGAGCTGAATAAATTGTTAGACCAAGGCAAACTACAAAACAGCAGATATCGACTCCGATAACGCTTGCACTACCTTGTCAATCTCGTCCCTGCTGATGGTCAGGGGTGGTGAGATTGCCAGGGTGCCCACGGTTGCCAGTGGGCGAACAATAACGCCTTTTTCCTTCATCAGGTTTGCAACCTGCAGCGGCACCTTCAGATCCGGGTCAGGCGCGGCGTGTGTACGCTTGTCTGCAACGAGTTGCACCCCGGCAATTAGACCCTGGCCACGTATCTCTCCGACGTTTGGCAGGTTCAACAATGACTGCAGCTGCTCATGAAGATATTCGCCATTGGCTTTCGCCTGCGCAATGAGGTTCTCCTTTTCAATGATCTGTAAATTAGCCAGTGCTACTGCTGCACCCACGGGGTGCCCACTGTAGGTGTAGCCGTGCATGAATGCGCCGACCTGCTCTGTACCCTGGTTTTTTAGCACCTGCCAGATCTCTTCTGAAATAAAAGCGGCAGACAAGGGAAAGTAGCCGCTGGTGAGCCCCTTGGCAGATGCCATCATGTCTGGCTCGATACCCAGTTGTGGTGATCCGAACCAATCGCCCAGGCGACCGAAACCGCAGATCACCTCATCGGCTACCAGTAAAATGTTGTTAGCTGCCAATAGGCGTTTTAGTCGGGGATAATAATTTTCCGGCGGAACGATGATGCCACCAGCTCCCATAATAGGTTCGGCAAAAAAAGCCGCAATGGTATCGGCACCTTCCGTTTCGATCAGTTGTTCAATGTTACCGATAATTCGGTCGCAGAAATCCTCTTCAGTTTCGTTTTCAAGTCCGCGGCTATAATAGTGAGGGCAGTCGACCCGCAAAACGAAATCCAGCGGAATCGGGAACGCTTTATGAAATCCGCTCAGCCCGGTCAGGCTTGCGGTGCTGATGGAGGTACCGTGGTAGGCCTGTTCCCTGGAAATAATCCTGGTTTTGGAAGGTTTTCCAAGCAACGTATGGTAGTGCCAGGCGATTTTAATCAAAGTGTCGTTGCAATCGCTGCCAGAGGTGCCGAAGAAAACCTTGCTTAAGCCATCAGGTGCATGTTCAAGCAGTTTTTCAGCCAGTTCAACCTGCCAGGGATTAGAGGCGTTTCCGAAGCTGTGATAGTAACCCAGTTTCTCAGCCGCAAACTTCATCGCATCAGCGAGCTCGGTTCGACCATAACCCACATTAACGCACCACAACCCTGCAACAGCATCGAGCAATTCCCGACCATCCGCCTCGGTGATGTTGCAGCCGCTGGCGGAGACGATCATTTGCGGACCGCTCTCCACCAGCGCCGCTATCGAAGAGGAGGGATGCAGAACCACATTCGCATCTTCTCTGATGAGTCGATCAATATCTTGCGTCATTGTGTTGTCCCCTGGCTGACTGTCGTTTGGAAGTGTACCGCGTGTACAAGGGCGAGAAAAGGAAGGGTTCAACCTGATCTTGCGAGCGTGTTCTTGCAGGCATGATCTTGATCTCGGTAGGGGTGGGTAATTGATTTAGCCGATGAAATACGTCATCTTAAAGTCACTGAAGAACTTTCAAGGCAAGTCGATGTTCAGAATACTCACCCTATTGATCGGTATGACCGCTATTCATCCTGTTGTAAATGCCGAAGTGTTAATTGGGTTTGATGAGGCAGCGAGTGAAAAGCAGCGCGCGCTGGAAGTAGAATTTGATCAGGCCATCAGTGCATCAGAGCAGGATGCCTGGTTAAGGCTATTCTCCGCTAAGCCACATCATGCAGGGTCCAAAGCCTCGAAGGAAGTTGCCCACGCCATAGCAGAATTGTTTATTTCCTGGGGCTATGATACCAGGATTGAAGAATATGAAATTCTTCTGCCAACGCCGAAACTGCGAACGCTTGAATTAACCGCGCCAACCACTTATCAGGCATCGCTGACTGAGGATTCTCTTGATGAGGATCCCAGCACTTCGATTCGGGCAAATTTGCTGCCACCTTACAATGCCTTCTCTGTTGATGGTGATGTTGAAGCCGAACTTGTTTTTATCAACTATGGCCGACCTGAAGACCACGAACTGCTTGAGCGTTATGGTGTCGATCTAAAAGGGAAAATTGCCATTGCCAAGTATGGTAAGTCCTGGCGAGGCATCAAACCAAAACTGGCCGCAGAGAAGGGCGCTATTGGGACAATTATTTATTCTGACCCTGCAGACGATGGATATTCAAGAGGTGATGTATACCCCCTGGGACCTTATAAACATGAAAGCGGCGTGCAGCGCGGCTCGGTTATGGATATGCCCACCTATCCTGGTGACGTGCTAACCCCTGGTGTGGGCGCTACCGCGCGTGCAAAACGGTTGAAAATAAAGGATGCCTCCACCATCACAAAGATTCCCGTGTTGCCGATTTCATACAAAGATGCATTGCCTCTTTTAGCGGCGATGGGAGGTTCAACGGTCCCGGCAGAATGGGTCGGTGGATTACCCATCACATATCATCTCGGTCCGGGACCTGCACGGGTTCGATTGAAGCTCGAATTCAACTGGAACAAAACGACCATTTATAATGTCATCGCCAGATTGGAAGGCAGTGAACTCCCGGATGAATGGGTAATCCGGGGTAATCATCACGATGGTTGGAATCACGGCGCAAACGATCCGCTTAGCGGCATGGTGGCTTTGTTGGCGGAAGCTAAATCTGTTGCTCAACTGGCGCAATCTGGTAAACCACCTGCAAGAACCGTTATCTATTCAGCATGGGATGCCGAGGAACCGGGGCTGATTGGTTCAACCGAATGGGCAGAGCATCACGCCAGCGACCTGAAAAAACACGCGGTTGCTTACCTGAATACCGATGGCAACAGCAGGGGATTTGTTCGGATCGGTGGCAGTCATACCCTGGAGCGATTTTTTAACCAGGTAATGGATGATGTTTCGGATCCCCAGACGGGAGTCCCGGTCTCGGAGCGATTACGCGCCAGTGTTGCCGTGTTCGGAAGCGATAAGCAGAAGAAGAAAATGGCTGCGAAAAAGGATATCAGCCTTTATCCGTTGGGCTCTGGCTCAGACTACACGCCTTTTTTACAGCATCTGGGTATCGCATCGGCAAACTTAAGTTTTTCTGGTGAAGGGAGCAGTGGCAGTTATCACACACTTTATGACACCTATGAGCACCATACCCAATGGCGTGATCCGGGGCTGGACTATAGCGTTGCGCTGTCGAAGGTTGCCGGTAGAGCGACATTGAGACTGGCCAACGCACCGGTGTTGCCATTTGAATTTTCTAATTTGGTTGCTCACGTTTCTGACTATATTGACGAGCTGGAAGAGCTGGGCAATAAGATGCGCAAGGATACAAACAAGACCAACGAACTGCTCGACAAGGGAACCTATGGTCTCGCCCTTGACTCGAAAAAATCGTTAGGGCCACCTGCACGGAATGAAACCGTCCCGCACTTTAACTTTGCGCCCTTGAAAAATGCGATGTCCCGATTGCGAAATGCCAGCGATGGACTGGGTCGAATTGATCTCGCCAACAAAAACTTGAGCACCGGGCAGCAAAAAGTGTTGAACAAAATTCTGTACACCTCTGAGCGTTACCTGACGCGGGAACGGGGTTTGCCGGGAAGACCATGGTACAAACATCATATCTATGCCCCCGGGCTCTACACGGGCTATGGCGTAAAAACGATTCCTGGCGTCAGGGAAGCTATCGAAATTCGCGAGTTTGACAAGGTGTCTGAGCAGATTGAGATTGCCGCCGAGGTACTGGACAGCCTCTCAGCCCGGTTGGAAGAAGCTGTTCTGCTGTTGGACAAATAACGGCTCAGGCGCTCGAATCAACCGTTCACGAACGAATCGCGGCCACTTAATTTAATTCCTGGCTGGAACTGGTTAGACTGCACCCTTTTTCACGGTGCCACGCTATTAAAATACTATTTCACGACGTTGACGGTTGCCTCAATACCATTGACGGGTTGCCCTTGCCGTTTGTTGAAGGTGGTTTTGTTGACGAACAAATCGCTTCTCTTGAAACGCTGGGTCAGTGTCTGGACGCTAGTTGCGTTGATGTACTGGCGTTAAACACCGGCAGGTCGCTCGATTCCTCATTGATTATTGCTGACGCAATTAACAGTGAAAAGCTGAAGTATATCGTTGCTGAACATGGTGCCGTCGGCTATCGACTCGATACGCAGGAACTGATTGATTTCGAATTGCTCTCCCGGGAACTTCCCGAACTTCAACCTTTCTACCAGTCCGTTGTTAACATCCCGAAATTGATCACCTGGTATCAGGAACGGGGAATGCAACAACTGGCCCTGGAGATTGGCTACGAGATAGAGGCAGCGTCCAAAATAGCCAATTTAACCTTGCCGGTACCGGAAGGAGTTTGCGGTAAAGGAATGAACAAGGTGCTGAAGGAGCTGATTGAATTCGACTCCCCCATGGCGGGCCACCTGCTGGTTTATCATCACAGTGTCAGTGATGGATATGTCGATATCATGACTGAAGTGGACAAAGGCACCGGCGCGCGCCTGATATGCCAGCTTGAGTCCGAATACTGTGCTGAATCCGAATTGGAAACGTTTGCAGTTGGCAATGGTACGAACGATGTCTCGCTGTTTCAGGTCGTTGACAATATCATCTGCCCACAAAATTCAGATCAGGAAATCATCGACATTTGCAGCGAAGACAATGGTCTGGTCTCTGAATTTGCATACGTTGACGCAACCACACAGTGGCTCAAGTCACTGGGTTGACCGGTTGGCTGGATTAAAAACTTCGTCGGTTCATTTTCGCAGCCTTGTTAAGGCTGGCGGTTCTTCAGTTCAGGCCCAGAGCTTTTCATAGAGACCGACAATCTCTTCCGCCGAAGGAACTCGAGGATTATTTCCCGGTGAACCAGATGCCAATGCCTGTTCCGCCATGGTGTGCCGCACCTCAAAGAAGTGATCTTTTTCTATGCCAAACGCCGCGGGTGTAGGTACATCCAGTTCATCATTGATTGCGATGAGTTCGTCGATGAGTTTCTTGTTCGCTGATGTGTCAGAATCAGACACCAGGGCAATCTTCATTGCACGGGCACAGTCAGCGTACCGCGAAACAGCGGCCGGGATCGAGAACGCCGTAACCTTCGGCAATAACATGGCATTCGACAATCCATGGGGCACGTGAAAGAAAGCGCCGATAGGTCGACTCATACCATGAACCAGGGCAACAGAAGCGTTTGAAAATGCAACGCCTGCCAGGGTAGCTCCCAACATCATGGCTTCTCTTGCCGGTTTGTCTTCCCCGTCGTCGAATGCACGGCGAAGATTCGGTGCAATCAGCCCCATGGCCGAAATGGCCTGGCTGTCTGAGTAGAGATTGGCCTTCTTTGATACATAGGCTTCCATCGCGTGTGTCAGGGCGTCGATGCCGGTATCAGCGGTGGTGCGGGGTGGCAGGCTGATGGTCAATTCAAAGTCAACCAATGCGGCCGTCGGCATGAATCCCATACCCATACAGAGCATCTTTTCATCAACTTTTTCATCGGTGATGATGGTGACCCGGGTTGCCTCGGAACCAGTACCCGCAGTGGTAGGAATAGCGATAATCGGTAAGCCTGGTTCGTTAACAACACGAGGAACCATATAGTCGCGCATTTCCCCGCCATGTTTGCCTAATATTGAAATTGCCTTGGCACTGTCAATGGGACTCCCGCCGCCGATGGCAATAATGGAATCAAAATCTCCATCCCGAACCATGGCAACGCCCGCAAGAATAGATTCTTCCGTGGGTTCAGGCACTGTATCGTCATAGATTTCACTTTCAGGCAGATGTTCCTGAATACGGTTCACATACCCGAGTTGTACCATCATCTTGTCTGTCACTATCAGTGGCTTGCTGCAGCCCAGACCTTTAAGGATATTGCCAATTTCTTTCGAGGCTCCTGCCCCTATCTGCAGAATTCTGGGTAATACAATCTGGGAATTCATCTTCCAACCTCCTGTTTAAATAAGTTGATAATGAGACATTTTGCATCATTATATAAGATTGTTTTGTTCGCAACGCAACGGTGCATAATTTGGAGTGCAACCGTGCATTTTCGGCGATGGTTTTTATTGAGAATAAAACCAAGTACAGTCATGTTCTGTTTCGCCCCGGCTGAGTTCCAGGGAATAAAATGAAACCTCAATCCGTGTTTATCGTTGCTTTGTGTAGCTTGGTTCTTTGGGCTTTTTCAGCCGCGCCAGCAGCTGCTTCAGCAGGCTTCTTTCGTTCAGCAGATATCCACGGTGATGAATTGGTCTTCACGGCAGAAGGCGATCTCTGGGTAGCGAATATTCCTGATGGGGATGGGCGATTTACAGCACGGCGTCTGACGACTCACCCGGCGGAAGAAAAAGAGGCAGCCATATCCCCGGACGAAAAGCAGGTTGCCTATGCAGCAAATTATGAAGGCGTCACTGAAGTCTACCTGATACCTCTCACCGGAGGGGTCGCTAAACGCCTTAGCTTTGAAAACGGCCGGGTCCGGGTTCATGGCTGGACGCCTGACAGCAAGGTCCTGTACAGCGTTAACAATCGCATTGGGCTCCCCGGCAACTGGACCTTGCGAACCGTCGATCCGGACTCGCTGGTCGCAGAATCCATTCCGCTGGCTGATGCGGTCGAAGGCGCAGTTGATGAGAAGAATAAAACTGTCTATTTCGTCCAGTTTGGACTCCAGATTTCAGGTGATAACACCAGGATCTATCGAGGCGGTGCAAAAGGAGAACTGTGGCGTTATCGATTGGGTTCAAATAAGGAAGCGGTGAAGTTGACTACAAATCATGTGGGTTCGGCGCGCCGGCCAATGGTTTATAAAAAGACCCTGTACTTTATTTCAGATGCCAGTGGTAACGACAATATCTGGTCAATGGACCTGGATGGGAGTGATGTCAAACAAGTGACGACGGCTGAAGACTGGTCCGTGCGCTCGGCAAATCTGGATGGAGGGAGAATCGTTTTTCAACTCGGTGCAGATTTACATTTACTCGACCTGGCATCAGGCGAAAGCAGGTTACTGGAAATTGACCTGACATCGGATTTTTCCGGGTTGCGGGAGCGATGGATTAACAAACCACTGAAATATACGACGTCAACACGATTGGCGGGTGACCACGAAAAGGTCGTCATCACTGCCAGGGGCAAAGTCGCTATCGCCGGTATCGACAAATCACGACTGGTTGAGGTTTCTACACGCAATGACTCCCGCACACGCAAGGCCGTGTTGAGCCATGATGGTCGGTGGGTATTTGGATTCAGCGATGCCAGCGGTGAAATGGAGATCTGGCGATTTGCGGCGGATGGATCAACGCAGCGTGAGCAACTCACCGTCGATGGTTCAACGTTCAGACGTAATCTGGTCTTGTCTCCCGATGGCAATTGGATAGTCCACGATGACTATAACGGCGACCTGTGGTTGTTGGATACACGGAAGCTGGAGAACCGAAAAATTGTCAGTGATGGCGCTGGATTTCAACCCTACGGGCGTGTTGCCTGGTCGGCAGATAGTCAGTTACTGGCAGTGCCGCGAAGCTATAAGTCTGACAAAAGAAGTCGGGTACTGTTGTATTCGGTCAAAGAGGGTAAGTATCAGGTTGTCACCTCAGATAAATACAACTCGTACTCACCGGTATTCAGCCCGGACGGCGATTGGCTTTACTTCCTGTCTGACCGACACTTTGCGCCATCCCCCAACTCGCCCTGGGGTGATCGTAACCTGGGTCCGATGTTTGATCGGCGTACGCTTATTTTCGCCTATGGACTCAATGCAGAGTCCGGGTTTCCATTCCAGAATCCGAATGAATTGCTGATGTCTGATGGGCGGGAAGAAGGTGATCAGGAAGGTGACGAGAAAAACGAGGCGCGTGATGAGGATACCGACGACAAGGAAGTTGAAGTCAAACCCGTGGATTGGCAGGGAATTCCATCCCGGCTCTGGCAGGTGCCGGTTGAGTCAGGTAACTACAGCAGTCTTGCCGTGAATGATAAATTTATTTTTGTGCAGGACCGGGCCAGCAAGCCAGGGGCGAAACCGACGATCAAATCAATACCGATAGAACCTTCGCCGAAAATAAATACCTTCACTGACAAGGTCGTTGGATATAGCCTCTCGGATAATGGTAAGAAGATGTTCGTCAGCAAAGAGTCCAGCGATAAAGATGATTTGTATATTGTGGATGCGGTAGCAAAATTTCCTGCGGATACCTCGAAGTCCAAAGTTCAGACCAAAGATTGGCAGCTGGTCAGTCAGCCTGGTCTGGAGTGGAACCAGATGTTTCATGATGCCTGGATTATGCACCGTGATTCTTTTTTTGACCCGGATATGCGTGGCCTGGACTGGCAGAAGGTGAAGGAAAAGTATCAGCCGCTACTGTCTCGAATAACAGATCGGTACGAGTTAAATGATGTCTTTGCACAGATGATGGGCGAGCTGAATGCATTGCATTCCCAGGTCCGGGGTGGAGATGTGCCGAAAGATGATGCCAGACCAAAAGCATCCACCCTGGGTGCGGTGCTGAATCAGACCAGCCAGGGTGTGGTCATCACTCACCTCTATCAGCATGATCCTGAGTTACCGTCCCAGGCTTCGCCGTTGATGAAACCCGGTGTAGATGCACGGGAAGGGGATATTATCAAAGCCATCAATGGCATCGAAACGAAAACCCTCGCCGCAGTAAACCAGTTGCTCCGAAATCAGGCGGGTAAACAGGTACTGGTTGAGTTAAATCGCGGTGAGTCGCAAATCAAGACTATCGTGGTTCCTGCAACGGCAAGAGACGATTTCAGATTGCGATACGGCCACTGGGCCAACAGTAATCGTATCAAAGTGGAAGCGGCGGACGCGCAGTTGGGCTATTTACACTTGCGAGCCATGGGACCCAATGATGTTGCCAGCTTCGCGAGAGACTTTTACGCAAGTTTTACAAAGGATGGGATCATCATCGATGTGCGCCGAAACAATGGTGGCAATGTTGATAGCTGGATCATCAATACGCTGCTTCGCAGGGCATGGATGTTCTGGCAACCAAGACTGGGTGAACCTTCTGCCAATATGCAACAGGTGTTTCGCGGACATTTTGTTGTCCTCGCGGATGAGCGCACCTACTCAGATGGTGAGACCTTCACTGCTGCCGTGAAAGCACTTAAACTTGCACCGGTAATTGGCAAGCAAACAGCAGGCGCCGGTGTCTGGTTGACAGGACGCAATCGTTTGGTGGATAACGGTGTTGCGCGGGTTGCTGAGTTACCAGTGTATGCGATGGACGGTCGCTGGGCGATAGAAGGTCACGGTGTTGCACCTGATATCGAGGTGAACAATCTACCCCATGCCACGTTCAATGGTGGAGACGCACAACTCGATGCTGCGATTGAGTACCTAAAAGATAAGATTTCCAAGGAGCCGATCCCCCCAATGAAGGCGAAGCCATTCACCCAAAATGGGGTGCCCGCAAATGATATCAATTGACGAGCTATGAAATGCACAATAACCTGCTAGTTATTCGGCCGGTCGAGAAGAACGATATTGATGACCTGTTCAGGCTGTCACAACAGGCAGGAAGTGGCATGACCTCGTTGCCAGCGGATCGTGACGCGCTGTCACGAAATATTCACCTGGCTGAACAAAGTTTTAGCCGGTTGATGCAGGACCGGCTTGACTATTTTCTGTTGGTGATGCAAGACACAGAGACCGGCAAGGTCGTTGGCACCGCCGGGGTCTACGCAAAAACCGGAACACGGCAGGCATTTTATGCCTACCGGTTAATGTCAGTGACCCATTATTCTCATTCTCTGGAGAAAGAGAACCGCGCCGGGTTGCTCCATCTCACCAACGATTATACCGATAGTTCTGAAGTCGGCACTTTATTCCTTGACCCGGATTATCGCGGCAATGGTCATTGGCTGTCCCGTTCGCGATATATGTTGATGGCGCAACATCCTGAGCGGTTTGCGCCGGATGTTATTGCAGAATTACGGGGTATTATTGATGAAAATGGGGAGAGCCCGTTCTGGAATGATATTGGTGCACACTTTTTCGGTATGAGCTACGACGAAGCCGACCGGTTGTGCGGTATAGGCTCTAACCAGTTTATTACCGAGTTGATGCCAAAGTACCCGATCTACACCAACCTGCTGTCTGAAGCAGCACAAAAGGCGCTCGGCCAACCTCATGTGGCAACCAGGCGCGCCATGGATCTGCTGTTGGCGGAAGGTTTTGTGTATGAGAATCTTATAGATATATTTGATGCGGGTCCGTTGGTGCGTGGCCAGATAGACCAGTTAAAAAGTGTCAGGGCGGTGCGGCCAGCCAGGGTTAGCCAACCTGGAAAAGAAAAAAAGGAAGGAGCGGCCGGGGAATCCATGATTCTCGCGAATCGATCGCTGGCTGACATCAGGATTGTCTATCAACCTGCCAAAATAAATAAAGGTGAAATTCAAATATCGATCGAAACGATGAGTGCACTGCGTGTACAGGCCGGTGAGCAGATCATGTACATCAGCGAAAACGGACCGAAGCTGCATGGCCATTGAAGAAAAAGCCCTTGAAGTCAACTTTGATGGATTGATTGGTCCAACGCACAACTACAGCGGCCTTTCTCCCGGTAACCTGGCCTCGGTGAATCATGCCCGGCAGGCATCCTATCCAAGGGCTGCGGCGTTGCAAGGTCTGGGCAAGATGCGCCAGATGGTGCAGCTCGGTTACAGGCAGGGTATCTTGCTTCCACAGGTTCGGCCCGATCTGAAAGTACTGCGCCAGCTTGGCTTCTCGGGCAACGACAGGCAATTACTCAACCAGGCGGCGAAACAGGAGCCAGCGCTTTTGTCGATGGTTTATTCCGCTTCGAGCATGTGGGCAGCCAACGCGGCGACGGTCACGCCTTCGTCTGATACTGAAGATGGCAAGGTGCATTTTACGGTGGCGAACCTGATGACAAATGCCCACCGCGCAGTCGAGGCACCAGCCACGGCACGTTGTCTACGTACGATATTTTCGAATGAAGACCATTTTGTTGTTCACGATGCGCTGCCATCATTGCCGATATTTGCAGACGAAGGTGCGGCAAACCATAACCGGTTGTGTGGCCATTACGGTGACACCGGGATTGGGATGTTTGTTTATGGCGTTGCAGGCTCTTCAGCGAAGAAAGGGACAGCCTCAGCTGAGAAATTTCCAGCCCGGCAATCGCTGCAAGCCAGCCGGGCGGTGGCGAGACAGCATGGTGTGTTGAAAAAAACCGTCTTTGTTCAACAGCACCCGATGGCAATAGATGCTGGTGCGTTTCACAATGATGTCGTCGCGGTCGCCAATGGTCCTTTATTGTTTCATCACGAACTCGCGTTTGTTCCCAGGGATTTAAAAGCGGTAAAAATTGGACTCAGTGAGAAGCCGTTGCAATATAATGTGCCGCTACAAGACATTGTGGTAAACAACAAAGACGTGAGTCTGTCGGCTGCCATAGAGAGTTACCTTTTCAATTCCCAGTTGCTGGCATCACCTGATGGGTCAATGGAACAGATGCATCTTCTGGCACCCTCGGAATGCAAAGCTAAACCGGCTGTGAAAAGGTTCCTGGATCAACTGGTACAGGACACATCGCAACCGATTCGCAGAGTAACCTATGTCAACGTCGGGCAAAGTATGAGCAACGGCGGCGGCCCGGCTTGCCTCAGGTTACGCGTGGTGCTGAACGAGGCGGAATTGCTGGCAACAAACCACGAGTTCCTGCTGGACGAAGCCCGAATTGATCAGCTGGAGACCTGGGTTGCGGCAAACTATCGAGAATCCCTTTTACCCGCTGACCTGGCTGACCCGCTTTTGATGCAGGAAAGTTTTCAGGCCCTGGAATCCCTGTCTGAACTACTTAATCAGCCCGGCTACTACCGGTTCTAGCAGCCAGCTAGCTTTGTTAGCCGGGTGTATGCCTGCCACAGAAGTTGTTATGGTAGCTGTCCGCAACATGACCGGTGGAATGAAACCCATGGTTGTTCAAAACTTATGTCTGATAATGGCGCTACTTTTGTTGGCATTCTCTTCAACAGCAGCATCAAAAGGCGCATCAACCGCCGCATCGACAGCTGCTGATCCCGAGGATTTTTGGCCGCGCACGACCTATAATCCGGACGTGCCGGAGATTGCTGATGTCCTGGGTTACGGGTATGGGATGAAGATCAGCTCACCGCGGGAAATTATCAGGTATGCGGAAGCGCTGGCAGCTTACGATCCTGGTCGGGTAAAACTGGTTGAGTATGCAAGGTCCTGGCAAAACAGACCATTGATCTATCTGGTGATTTCATCAAAAGATAATATGGATCGTCTGGCAGAGACCCAGTTCAACATGATGCGACTCTCCGATCCTGTTGGTTTAAGCAGTGACAGCATCGAGAACCTTGTTGAATCAACGCTCCCGGTCAGCTGGCTCGCGTATGGTGTTCATGGGGATGAAATTTCATCGTCGGATGCTGCCCTGTTAACGGCGTACCATTTGTTGGCAGCTAAAAATTCACCCGAGGTCGACCAGATCCTGGCAGCAACCATTGTCGTTATCGATCCCTCCCAGAACCCGGATGGACGAGCCAGGTTTGTTGATCACTATCGCCAGACTTTTGGTCTGGAGCCAGCGCCGCACAGATTGGCAGCAGAGCGAGTTCAGCCCTGGCCGGGGGGGCGGCATAACCATTATCTGTTCGATATGAACCGGGACTGGTTTGCGTTAACTCAGCCGGAAACTAAAGGTCGCGTTAAACACTACCTGAAATTTCAACCAGTCGTTTATGTGGATGTTCATGAGATGGGATCCAATGGGAGTTACTACTTTCCGCCGCCAGCAGAACCGTACAATCCACATATCACGAAAAACCAGAAAAACAATCTCGAGCTATATGGTAAAGCCAATGCCGGAGCTTTTGACCGCTTTCTTTTCGACTACTTTACTCGTGAAATATTTGATGCCTACTATCCAGGCTATGGAGACACCTGGCCTACATTCCAGGGTGCCGTCGGGATGACATTTGAGATGGCTTCAGCACGTGGTTTGGCTGCCTTAAGAAACGATGGCAAGCTGCTAACCTATCGGATGGGTGTGCACCGGCATTTCGTGTCGTCTGTTTCAACGCTGCTGACGACTGCAAAAAACCGACAGTCGTTAATGGAAGGGTTTGTTCAACATCGTCTCGCAGCGACCAATGACCGAAATCAATATCTGTTTGCCGCGGGTGACACAAGCCTGCAGATAAAGTTGGCAAAGTTGTTGGTCGAGCAGGGCATTGTCGTACATCAGATGACCGACGATACCCGCGCATGTGGAACATCGTACCCGAAAGGGACGATTGTGGTGAAATCCGGTCAGCCTTCTGGCCGATTAGTGCGCACCTTACTGGATGCCGAGTCAAAGATTGAAAATGGCTACTGGGAAGGTCAGGAGCGGCGCCGCAGGGAAGGCCTGCCAGTTGAGGTTTATGATGTCCTTGCCTGGTCAGTACCAGCCTTGTTCAATCTGGGGGTTGAAGTTTGTGGTAACAGGATTGCGAATCTGGCCCCTTTCGAAGAACCCATCACTGTTTATAAACTAACCCAATCAAACCTGGCGTATCTTGTACCCTGGGGCCAGCGGTCAGCCATTGCATTCCTGTCAAGTGCACTGCGCCATGAGATAACCGTCAGAACGGCGGATAAAGGCTTTACCATCTCTGGCAGGGAATACGCCCCTGGTACTCTGGTGATCATGGTGAAGGACAATATGCAGGGTCTTCATGCATGGTTACAGAACCTGTCAGGTCAGCACGGGGTTGAAGTGGTGCCCCTGAACAGCAGTTGGACGACTGCCGGGATAAATTTTGGCAGCAACGCCATGAAAGAGTTGGTTGCCCCTCGAATCGCAATTGCATGGGACTACCCGACGCGTTCATATTCTGCCGGTAATACGAGATTTGTTATTGAACGTCAGTTTGGATACCCCACGACCCCCATAAGGACCAGTTATCTGGCAGCGCCGGAACTGGTGGATTTTGATGTACTGATTCTGCCGAATGGACACGGTTATGCAAATGTCCTGGGAAAATCAGGCATGGAGAACATAAAAGCCTGGGTAAATCAGGGCGGCGTTTTGATTACGCTGGATCATGCGACGCGTTTCCTGATGCAGGATGGACTGGGATTGCTGGGTACTAAGCTGGAAGCCAGGGACGAAGTGATTAGGGATGAAGAAGGGAGTGGATTAACAGATGCCACGTTTATCGACAGCATGGAAGAGTACAATACACTTATTCATACAACCAGCAACAAGCCCGACCAGATACCGGGTGTGCTGTTGCAGGGTGAAGTGAACCGGGACCATTGGTTAAGTGGTGGGGTTGCCGACACACTGAATTTTATGGTGATTGGTAATGATGTCTACACGCCACTAAAACGCGACGCAGGCATCAACCTGGTCAAGTTTTCAGCGGAAGAGGAACTTGTTGTAGGTGGCTATATCTGGGAAGAAAACCGGGGCCAGCTCGCACATAAACCGGCAGTGATGACTCGCAAGGTAGGGCGGGGGCAGGTGATCGCATTTACCTCGGATCCAGCGTTTCGAGCTTACATGGATGGGCTCAATGTTCTGCTGGCAAATGCCATATTCAAAGCGCCTGCCCACGCCAAAGGACGGTAAATCAGTATGATAACAGTCTATACGGCTCGAAAAATCATCACCATGAACGACTCCTGGCCGAACGCCACGGCGATGGCAGTTCGCGATGGGACAATCCTCGAAGTCGGCAGTCTTCAGAACATGCAAACCTGGCTGGAATACGATGACCATCAGGTTAACAGTGACTTTGACGACAAGGTCATTATGCCGGGGTTTATTGATCCGCACCTGCACCCGGTGATGGCGGCAGTGCTCCTGCCGATGCAGTTTATAACCGGACTTGAATGGAAGTTTCCCTGGGAGACAGTGAGAGCAACCACGACACCGGAAGCCTATCGTAAACAGCTAATACTCGGTCATCAGCAGACAGCAGGCAACGAGCCGTTCTTCACCTGGGGTTACCATAAGCACTGGCATGGTGAAGTTTCCAAAACCATCCTGGACGATATCTTTGGTGATCGTCCTGCTGTGGTATGGCAGCGGTCATTTCATGAAGTCTATCTCAACAGTGCCATGATGGAAAAGATCGACATTATAGAAGCCAAGGTGCAGGGACGACCTCAAATTGATTTCGCCAGGGGTCACTTCTATGAGAACGGCCTGGGCTACGCCATCAATAAGCTGAACCAGATTATTATGGCGCCAGGATGGATCGAAACCGGTTTGCAGAGACTCAAACAGGTGGTGCATTTTGGCGGTCACACAACCATAGGAGATATGGCGGTTGGCATCTTTGACTTCGACATGGAGTGGTTCGCCGCAGAGAATATTGTCGACAAACCCGATTCTCCTTATCGTGTACTTTGTGTCCCGCACGAAGCCAGGATCAGTCACAAAATGGGTGGCCATAAACAGGGGTTGGAGTTCGCCCGCGAGTTGCCTGAGCGAAACACGAAAAGGTTTTCTTTTTCCAATAAGATCAAGTTGTTCACCGATGGCGCCTTCTTTTCCCAGTTAGCGATGCTGCAGGCACCTGGTTACACCGATGGACACCTTGGAGAGTGGTTAACCACGCCGGAAGAATACGAAACCGTGGCGAGACTGTACTGGAATGAAGGTTTTGAAATCCACGTCCATTGCACGGGTGATCTGGGTCTCGAACTCGCGCTGGATACATTGCAGAAGTTGCAGTGGGAGCGACCCAGGTTCAATCACGGTTATACGATTGAACACTTTGGTTTCAGTACCCCGGAACAGGTTCATCGCATCAAGGCGCTGGGCGCACGGGTGTCTGCCAATGTTTATTACCTGCATGAGCTGAGCGCAGCCTATAGCCGCCAGGGTGTGGGTGTTGAGCGCAGCAGACAAATGGCGCGACTGGGGGCGTGTGAACGAGAGAATATCCTGCTTGCACTGCATTCTGATTTTCCCATGGCCCCAGCGATGCCACTCCACAATGCCTGGGTTGCCTGCACCCGCGAAAACTGTGAAGGTGATACTGTTGCTGCCAGGGAACGGATCACCCTGGACACTGCGCTCAGGGCCATTACCATAGATGCAGCTCGCATCCTGGGTCTTGAAAATAAAACTGGCAGTTTACGCGCAGGCAAAAAGGCTGATTTTGTTGTACTTGACAAGGACCCCTATGAGGTTGGAGGGGCAGGTCTGAAGGAAATCAATATTCTGGCAACTGTATTCGAAGGGCAGATATTCACCGTCAATGTTTGATCTCCCGGTCACTGTTATCGCCGGTTATCTCGGTAGTGGTAAAACCACCTACATTAACCAGCGGTTAAAAAACGCAGACGGTATTCGTTATGCCGTACTGGTGAATGACTTTGGTGACCTGAATATTGATGTTGACCTGATTCAGAGCGCCACTGCAAAAAGTATCAGTTTGATGAATGGTTGTGTTTGTTGCTCGATAGCCAGCGATGTGAATGTTGCGCTCGAGTCAGTGCTTCAGATAGCCGACGACCTTGATTGGGTCCTGCTGGAGGCCAGCGGAGTGGCGGATTCCACCCGGGTGAAAGATCAGGTGCTCAACTGGCCGGGGTTTGCATACAACGACACGGTCACACTTGTGGATGTCACCCGGATTCAACGTCTGGTGGAAGACAAATATGTGGGTCAACATGTTCGTCGGCAGCTGACGACGTCAGATCAGTTGACGCTCACGAAACAGGACCTGGTTTCACCTGAAACGTATTCGCAAGTTGAACGATGGCTGGGGGAATATGTTGCGGATACCACTGTTTCTTCAGGGAGTCATGAACCTCATCCAGCTTTTTATACTCGAACATTGACTTATCCTCAGCCGATATCACGCACAGAGTTTGAACGTTGGCTGAATAATACGGATAGAAATATGGTGCGGCTCAAAGGGTTTGTTTATTTTAATGATAATCCCCGTTGCTGTTATCTGGTGCAGGGCGTCGAAGAAACCTGGAAAATTTCCGAAGCTGTAACATGCAATGAGACAGCCGAAAGCAGGATTGTCCTGATCATGAAGCAGAGGCATGAGAATGGGCCTGGTCGACAGGAATAAATTCTCCCAGTGCCCGCGCCCGTTCGAGCCGGGTGGCTTCATCCCGTGGCAGATGTCGATGTGCCAGGACCATGAAAATCAGGGCTGGAATCAGCGTTAACATGGATATTGCGATGGCGCTGCGAAGCGATTCAGCCTCATTCATACCCCCGGCGTGGAAGGCATCCGAAATCAGACCTATAAAGTAAGGCCCCAGCGCGAGACCAATAAAGGTGTTGACAAGAATGTAGTATGCACCTGCGACGGCTCGCATCCGCGGCATGACAAGGTCGGCGGCTGTGCTGGGTGGGACACCTCCAGCACAGGAACTCATGATGGTCAGGCCAAAGTTGAGCCAGAATGCCACCATCAGGCTCTCGCTGTACAGCAGTAACAAAAGCATCGGAATGGTGCCAAGGATCGATATGTAGCCGACAATAAGTCGACCACTTGGGAATCTCAGCTTGAGAGAGTCCGCCAGAAAACCGCCCATGGTGATGCCTATGAAGCCTCCAGCCGCCGCGCCCATGCCCAGATATAAACCGACTTCTGTCACACTGACATCATGCATGCGCAGCAGCAGCGGTGGAATCCAGAACCCCGCGCCATAGCCCACGAACGCCGTAGTTGGGAATGCCAGCATGGTATAAATAAAAGATTTTGAGCGGAACATCATGTCGAATGTTGCCGGATCCCGGTTCTTGAGCGACTGTGCCCAGGAGAACGTGACGTAGACGCCGAAGGCAGTTGCGATCCACTGTGCGGGGGTTCCTGTTAACAGTGTCAGTACCCAGGCGATCAGGGAAAATCCAGCCGCGGCAGATAAATTGATGGTCAGTGTTCTTCGATCATGCATCAGACCCAACAAGTTCAGCGGCGGAATCACTGCCATCAACTCACTGCCCAGTAACCGAAAAGGTGCCGGATGTTTTTCGGCAACCAGGCCTTCACTGATTCCACGGATTGGTTCGCGCAAGGTTCTGACCCAGATTGCCATCAGTATGCCTGGAATGCCGACCATCATAAAAGCGACCTGCCACCCTCTCAGGCCGAACGGTGCATCGGTGGGATAAGCTTCTGCCCAGGCATCGAGTATGTAGCCGCCAAGAAAAATCCCAATCCCGGCACCGATGTAGACCCCCGATGCGTAAATGGCAATCACCGTGGCACGACGGTGGGGCGGGTAGTAATCCGAAAGCATGGAATAAGCTGCAGGTGATGCGCTCGCTTCACCAATCCCCACACCGATCCGACAGGCGGCGAGGGCACCGAATGATCGTGCCAGACCGGATGCCGCAGTCATTACGCTCCAGACAGAGAGTCCTATTGAGATCAGGTTTCGCCTCGTCCACACATCAGCAAAGCGTGCCAGCGGAATGCCAAACACGGCGTAAAAAACCGCGAATACCGTGCCGTAGAGAAATCCCATCTGGGCATCGGTGATTGCTAAATCTGCCTTGATATCCTCGGCCAGGATAGAGAGGATATTTCTATCGATGAAATTGAAAATGTAGACCAGAACCAGCACGCCAAGTACATAGTGGGAGTAGAGACCGCCTGTCTTTGGTTCCGCTTTCGCCGGATGATCACTCATTGTTTGTGTGTCCAGCTTGTGTGACTAATTCTCATACTCAGGCATTTATCCGCTTGATGACTATTGCTACCTGGCAGTCCCAAGCTGGTTCTCAATAAACGCCTGCCAGGCCGGGCACTCCCGGGGGTCCCAAATCGTCGCGATAAACTTGTCGACCTGTTCGCGAGACCATCCCAGGTTCTGGTAAGCGTAGATGGAAAAAACGCTGAAGCCCTGAAGTTTGCGGCGCAGTGGACCAACACTTTCTTGTCCCGAAACTCTTCAAAGACAGCTTCAAATGCACCATAGTCACTTTCTGTCGGGTTGCTGAAATCAACGGGAAAGTGGCGATAGAGCACACCTTGTGTTTCAACGATATCCTGTTCCTGCTTGATAGCATATTGACTATTAGAAGGCAGCAGATTAATCACAGCCTCATAACCTGCGAGGCTCAATGCTGCCAGCTGTTCTTCACTCAGCAAACCTGATGTGCTGATACGGTCATCAATCTTTCTGAAATTGTAAGCGGCTTCTATGCTGATGATGGCTCCTTTTTGATCTGCCTGTTGGGTCGCTGCCGTTGCGATACCTGCCAGTTGTAGTGTCAGGCAGACAAAAAGAACGCTGTTTCGCATGTGTTTCATTACAACTCCAAAAATGATCGTACAATCTGAAAAATATCCGGCTGGGTAATATAGGTTTTCACCCGTTCCTTGCCGAGGTCATTTGAATACAGTGGCACTGCCGCACCGGTGTGTTCCTCTGCAAAAATTCTGTTGGTGGCGTAGTTCACACCCATAACACCGCCGTCGGGCATTTTGATACGAGCCATGCTGCCCGGTGTGTATATCGGGATTCCCAATCCTGCAAACAGACTTGTGGCGGGAACGAGTTGCGCGGCCTGGGTGTGATCTGCTGTGACCAGTACTAGGGTGTCTGGTTGTGAATCTGCGAAAGCCAGTACGGATGCGACGGTTTCATTCAGCTGGTCAAGTTCCCCAATAGAACCGCAGGGATTCCTGACATGAGACTGTTTATCGATCAAGGCGGACTCGATCATCAGGAAAAACCCCTTGTCATTATTGTGGCTCAGGTTCTTGAGGGCTTTTTCTGCCATCAGTTGCAACGACGGGGTCGATTTATACCCGGGATTGTCCTCACACCTCATTGGACTGGGTAGCTTGACCCCTTCCGGGGTGACTTCAGGTTGTTCCGCAATTCGACCGTTTTCGCCCTGCAGTTTGATCGGCAGATGCTTTGCTGCAAATAGTCCCAACTGTTTTTTACCCGGGTCTGCGTCAATAAGTTCCTGCCTGGTGTAAATAATGTCAAAACCATTATCTCTTGCCAGGTTTTCGATGGTTTGACTGCCATCTTCTGTATTCACGATGAAATGTTCTCGTCCTCCGCCAAACAACACGTTGAGTGATGATACTGCCAGTTGTTCAGAGATCGACCCGGGACCACCATTGGATTTTTTGTCCTTCGAGCAGTCAAATCTCTTTGTCACCATGGATTCCGGGGTTTCACAGAAGCGTAGACTGATATGTGCAGCGAAAGATGCAGGGGTTGCATCGGTTACCGTCGACGTGGTGACGATGCCCGTTTTGAACCCTGCCTGATGCGCAAGCTCAATAATTGTGGGTATATCCTCGTCTTCTTTTGCAGTGGTCGCGATTCGGGCACGGCTGGTCACCACACCTGTCGACATAGCCGTCGCACTGTTGGCGGAATCAGCGACGTAGAGGTATTGCGAAGGATCCGTGTTGTCCACGGTGAGGACCTGAACGGAGCTGCGAACCGGCATGTCGTCAAGTACCAGACGCCCCGTTACCCCCTTTAGATAATTTCGTGCGATGGCAATTTGCTGATCGTCCATACCGTCTCCAATGATCAAGATCACGTTTCTGACAGATGATTGGCTAACATGGGTACCCTCGGCGTTGGAAGCGACCGGGTAGGCAACAGCGAAACCAAGTGGGAGCAGCAGGTTAAGAATGGCACTTTTTAGGGTCATGCGGCGCAAAACATAGCTCCGTTTGTTGGGAATCACCTAAAATATCACAGTTGGAGCAACGGATATCAAAAAACAAGGGGTGGGAACAGATGAAAATAATTAGAACAATCCTCGCAGTGGCTTCAGCACCGGTGGTATACGGCATTCTGGGTGCAGGGCTGAGCAGCGCCTTGTTGGCCATATTTCCACATTTGATGAACGAACAGGGCGGCACATACCATCTGGGCGTGACACTGGCAGTTGAAGCTATTCAGTTCCTTGCCGTTGTTCTTACAGGCTATATCTCTGCCAGGATCGCCGGTAGAGAAGAGTTTTTGCATTGTCTTGCGGTGGTTTTCGTTATGCTGGCAATTGCAATTCCGACTCAGGTTTCATTCTGGCAATCCATGCTGCCCTGGCACCACTTTGTGTTCTTTATGTTTTGTATTATTGGTCCGATCTGGGGCACTTATTTGCAACAACAAAGGTCATAACAAGATTTCAGAATCTTCAGTAATTTCGTTCAAGTATGTAATACAAATGCCTACGAAACTTCCCTCAGCGGGCTCTCTATAAAAACTAACTAAGTTATTGTAATATATAGAATATGTTAGGCTGAAAGTTAAGCGAATCAACTTTTTTGCGTCCCATGAACAACCGTCTATCTGTAGTTGTGCGGTTTACAACTGAGAATGTACCTCTGGTCTCTATTGCGAAGTTTTCCAAGATTGTACGGTTTAACTTACAAAAGTTAGTTGGTTGTTATCAAGACATTCCACAAGCAATAGATTTCAGGTCTTTTTTGGAAGTAAACGTAGGAGTAGAGGTAAGTAGTCATGCGAAATTTCAACTCGGGTTATTCCTTGATCGAAATGCTGGTAGTTATCACCATTATGGCAATTGGTCTGGAACTGGCAATGCCTTCATTTGGTGCCATGATTGAACGCAATCGTGCTGTGACGCATGTAAATGAGTTCCTCCAGTCAATAAACCTCGCCAGAAGCGAAGCATTGAAGTTGGGAACCGTCGTGAGTATTCAGGCCGTCGATGCGACCGATTTGGGGAATGAATTTGGTGGTGGATGGTGCATCGTGGCGGGTAACCCTGGCAATTGTACCGGTACGGCGATACGCAGATTTCCGGCGCTGGCTGGAAATGCCACTACTCTGGATAGTATCGAAGACGAATCATCCATACAGTTTAACTATTTAGGGGAACTGGCTGGAGGAGCCGTCCAAAACATCGATTTATGCAGCGGAAAAACGGACAAACGTGTCTATATCAGCTTAATCGGCAGATCGAGTTCCCACGGAGCGGATGACTCGGTTGCACAAAGAAAGCCGGTGTGTAGCGAATCATGAAGAATTCAGGATTTACGCTTATAGAGGTCCTGGTATCGGTCTTGATCCTGTCTGTTGGCATTCTTGGTATGACCAGTATGCAAATGAGAGCACTGGCTTCCAACAGGGACGCGATGCTGCGAATTGAGGCGAGCCAGCTAGTGACCGACTTCATCGATAGGATTGAATCAAATGACGGCTCAACCTACGGACCCATTGCGCTCGGGGATGAACCGCCGACTGTCACTGATTGCTCGGAGAGTGACTGCTCACCGGTATCAATGGCGGCATATGACATTACCCAATGGTTGTGTTCTATCAACTCCCAGAACACCGATGGTACTCAATATTCTGCCTGCAATGATCTTGGGATTGTTGGCACATTGCCATCAGGGCAGGCGTCTGTCGCAACAATTGATGATGAATATGCGATTAAGGTGCAGTGGACAGAGGTCAAGACCAACAAAACAAGCTCAGTCCAATTATTTATGCAGGTACCGATATGAAGATGTCTGGTGCGTCAAAACAGCAGATCGGATTTACCATTGTCGAGATGATGGTTGGATTGGGTTTATCCTCGATCATCACCCTGGGTATGATGCAACTGTTTGTTGAAAACACCCGGACTTATCACATGTTAAGTGGTCAGTCATTTATGCAGGAGTCCGGTAGATTCGCGATCAAAACTCTCACGCGATCGGGGCAGATGGCTGGATACAAAGGTTGTTTCTCAAAGAACAAGGAAATTTACAAAACATTCCTGGCTGATATTCCCTATGAGTTCGACATAGCCACCAGCGTGCGCGGATTCGAGGCAGAAACCACGACATGGTTGCCCGATATTGAGACTGTATTGCCGAAAACAGTCAGCAATGTCAATTCAAATATCTATGCGGCTGGAACCGCAGGGCCAGGTAACGGCATCGATACCAGCAAGATATTGCGTGGTACTGACATCGTTACGTTTAACCATATACACGAAACCAAACACAGGCTTGCCGTTGATATGGCGACTTCCGGTGAGGTGGTCGAAGTTGAAAACGCGGGGTTCGAATTTGGAGTTGACCATATGGCGTTTATACATGACTGCGAAAAAGGCACGGTTTTTCGAGTTACGGGTTTCGATGGTACTAACAAAGTTGAACATGATGGAACTGTCGATGCTGATGGGTACACCAATGCGTTAACCCGACTGGCGGAATTTAACACCTTTGAAACAGACGCTTTTGTATCTGCCATCATTTCAGAAACCTATTTCATTATGGCAAGCCAAAGTGAAAATCAGTTCGGCAACAAACCCATGTCACTATGGCGGAAAATAGGTATTGAAGCGCCTCAAGAAATTGTCAATGGAATAGAGGATCTACAGGTTAGGTACGGCATTGATACAGACAATGACAACATTCCCAACAAGTATGTTGATGCAAATGAAGTAGCAGATTTTGGTAGTGTACTCACCCTTCGAATTACAGTTGTCGCCAATTCGGTGAATGATGTGGATGGAGGTTCAAGCCCGACCCATGGTTGTGGCAACCAGTATTGTAAGCCTGGTGAAACTACAGATGGTCTGTTGCGCAGATCTTTCACTCGGACAGTTGTGTTGAAAAACAGAGGGTGAAGTGAAAATGTATTTAAGCTCACAAAGTAAGCAGTCAGGTGTGGTGTTGGTCATCACCCTGGTCACTTTGTTAATTCTCACAGTACTCGGCACATCGTCTGTTCGAATAACGGGCCTGGCGGAGAGAATAGCCAGGAACAGTGTTGACAGTGATGTTGCCTTTCGGGCCGCAGAGGCAGCGATACAGGTCGCGGAACAGGTTATTGAAGCTGAAATTGCGCTCACACCTTATGAGGCCAATTCAAACGGTAAATATGAGGCGCACAACGTCGGTGAATCCCCAATCTGGGAAGACGAAACATATTGGCAGGGCGTCAAATCTGTTCAAGTTGACTACAGCGATGGTTATGCCAAACCACGATATGTGATCGAGTTCATCGAGACAGTACTGACCAATGAGGACAGGCTTAATCTCGATAATGTCGGCGGCTCCGTAGGCGCAGACAGAACGCAGGTTTTTCGAATAACAGCACTAGGGACAGGGAGAACAGAATCTGCGAAGGTTCTTTTACAAAGTACCTATGGCAAGGAATTTTAATCATGAAGCATGAATTTTAACACGATTAACGGCCAGGAACTTTTATTCAATGAATACTCGAATCAAATCAATTAGATCCAACACACTCGGTCTGTTGATATTCCTTGTCGCGTCCTTTACAGGTGTAGACAGCTGGGCCATACCGACCGCCGTAGATGATGCCTATGGAACCAACGAGGATACCGTCTTGTTCGTTGGCGCACCCGGAGTGCTGGCCAATGATACTGGCGGTGGCGCGGGGCTCAAGGTTAACGCGGTAGATCTCGTGCCTGGTTTTGTACCGGGAGTACAGGGAACAGCAGTTTCCGGTGCCACGTTCACACTCTTTCTTGATGGCAGTTTCACCTACAACCCGAATGGTTTGTTTGAAAACCTCGCTGTCGGAGATTCCATCCAGGATGGGGTGGTCCGGACAACTCGGTATTACTCAGGGGATTTAACCGGCTGGTCCGCGTCGCTCGCAGATATCGTCGTCACAGTCAACGGAAGGAACGATGCGCCGTCCTTTGGTGGTACTGCCACTGGTGCCATTACCGAAGACAGTGTCGCAACCGTCAGCAATTCCATGACAATCAGTGACGTTGATGACGGTGAAGGCGGGTTCATTGTGGGCACAACCGCTGGTACCTATGGATCCCTTGAAATAACCAATGCAGCAGGTGCCTGGACTTATACCATTGACAACGCCGGTGGTAGCGCGACGGATCAGTTAAGTGCAGGCCAGGTCGTTAGCGATGTATTTAGCATCAAGACAGACGACAACAATGGTACCGGTGGTGCGACCACATTGATAACCATCACTGTCACTGGGGCGAATGACATGCCGGTACTTGGCGGCACGGTTACAGGTGCGATCACGGAAGATGCAGCGGCAAGTGTGGGCAGCGCGTTGTCGATTACAGATGCGGATTCAGGAGAGGGTGCATACACTACTGGTGTTCAGGCCGGGACTTATGGTTCCTTTGAGATTACCAATGGGGCAGGCGGCTGGACTTATACCATTAGCAACGCCACAGGCAGCGCCACTGATTTGCTGAAAGCAGGCGAGCAGGTTAGTGATACCTTCACTGTGAACACGGACGACAGCGGTAGCGCCTTCGCGACAGTTACCATCGCCGTGACGGGTGCGAATGATATGCCTGTATTTGGCGGGACAGATTCCGGCGCCATCACAGAGGATGATACTGCTGCGATTGCTGGTTCGATGACGATACTGGACACGGATCAGGGTGAAGCCTTTTTTGTTGCTGAGATACGGATCGGTGCCTATGGTTCTCTGGAGATGATCAGTCCCACTGGCGCATGGACCTATACCTTAGACAATACCGGTGGTGGATTGACGGACCAGTTGAGTACCGGTGAGACAGCCAACGATACATTTAATGTGAATACTCTTGACGGTGGTTCGACCACAGCAACCATCACTATCACTGTTACAGGTGTAAATGACACGCCGGGCTCGGGAATCAATTCGGGTGTTGCTGTTGATGAGGGTGCCCTGGTGACAATTTCAAGCGGAATGCTGTTTGCATCGGATATTGACGATGACGCGTCCCAGTTAACCGTGAATGTCACCAGTGTTTCAACTGTGGGTGCTCTCCGGATTTCCGGTATCGGTACTACCACCTTTACCCTGGATGATGTTAGTAACAGCCTGGTCACTTACCTTCATGACGGAACAGAAAACTTCGCAGACAGTTTTGACTTTAGCATTGTTGATGGTGGCGAAAATGGATCAAGCGCTATCACCGGTACTTTTAACATCACCGTAAACCCAGTCAACGACAATGCCACGGTGGTGCTGACCGAAAGCTACACCTTGCTCGAGGGTGCAACGCTCACCGGAACCGGGGGGCTGTCCGGCACCGGCGTGCTCGGCAATGATACTGATTCTGACTTGCCTGGCGACACTCTGGTCGCCAACCTGATCACGACGTCGAGTTTTGGCAGCCTGACGCTGAATGCAAATGGCGGTTTTACTTATGTGCATGATGATTCAGAAAATTTCAGCGACTTTTTCCAGTACCAGGTCAATGATGGCGTGAATGACAGTGCGATCATGACGGTTTCGTTGACAATAATACCGGTGAATGAGAACCCGACTATTTCAGATCAGACAGTGACCATTGCGGAAAACCTGGCCGGTGGCACATTTATACTGGCGCTCGGCGCCATAGATGGTGACACGGGTGATACGGTAACTTACGCCATTACTGCGGGTATGATCGAGGATGAATTCCAGGTTAATGGTAGTGGCGATCTCCTTGTAGGAGAGCATACGCAGGATCTTGAGGTGCTCGATTTTGAGGAAACCTCGTTATACACCCTGACACTGATGGTGACCGACAGTAGTGGCCTGACCGATACTGCAACAATCATCGTGAATATAAGTGATGAAAATGATCCCCCCGGTGTGACCATGTGTGAACATTTTGATGAATTCGGGGTCTCCCTGGGAGTACTCGATGCCGCCTACGGCCCAATCAAGTACTACTACAATTTCACTGCGGCTAACCCCTGCCATCGAATCGTGGATATAACCGATGACTACTACATGGAGCAGGGAAAGAAACTGATCGCGAGTGATGTTGATCCGCTTGCCGAAGATACCGGACAAATTAACTATCGCGTTTCGCTGAACAATATTGAAAAGGATCTTGACCAGGACAGCTCCAGTTTTTATTACACTGGACGACAGAACGTTACCGATCTGTTGGCTGTTATCAGATTTGAGGACGAGTGGGGAACGAGCGTCGAAACGGGTGAGTTCATCTATACACCACCGGCGGATTTGAATGCAACGGACGGTGGGGTTGACTATTTTGTCTATCGGGTTTGTGATGACCCCGTGGACGAATCAGAAGCTCATTGCGCCCTGGGTATAGTTTTTGTAGATGCGAGCCAAACAGAGGAAGCAACGGTTTCAACCGATGGCTCCAACCTGTCGGATGACCTGGCGCAAGGTCCACTGGAACTGCCCGTGGCCTCAATACCCAACGTCTTTGTGTTACTTGATGACTCAGGAAGCATGGGTTGGGATATTCTCACGGAGCAGTCGGCCGGTAAGTATTACCTGAGGGTTTACACGTCTAACAAAAGAGACTGGTTCCTGCCTGGAGACGGCAGCAGGTATTACAAGTATGCATATACCGAAAACCGTATTCCCGGAAGAGGGGTATGGCGGGTGCGTAATTCCAAATACAACAAAATTTACTATGACCCGGCGGTGACTTATCGCCCATGGATTGGCGTTGACAACGTGGGTAACCTGATGGTGTCAGCGGATCCTACAAGTGCACGTTCAGATCCTTATAACGCCAGTAGCACCCGGTATGATTTGACCGTAAAGCGCCGGTTTTTCAATTCGGAAGGCTACATCTACTGGACCAGGTATTATATCTGGAATGATATTAATAGTGCGGCGTGCCCCAACAATGTGGCAGGCGAGCTTGATGCGACGCCTTCGCCCGTATCCGGTGACCCATGTGCGGAAGGCACGCTGGTTGAGATTAAACCATCAGTGACGAGCTACCCCAAAGCGGCGTCCCGGGCCGACTGTGCAGGTACTGTTTGCACCTACGACGAGGAAATCCGGAACTATGCGAATTTCTACAGCTATGCAAGGACCCGGCATTATGCTGCAAAAAATTCGATAGGCAAGGTTCTGTCAACTGCCGATAACATGCGGATTGGTTACGGCGCCTTTAACAGTTCACGTGATAACCTGAACATTGTTGAGATGAACGAATCTGCATTTACAGGTAACAAGGGTAATCTGTTGAGGAACTTGCATCGCAGTGATCCAAGTGGCTCTACACCCATGAGAAGATCCCTGGAAAAAGTGGGAAGGTACTACGCCTGCGAAACCAGCAACACAATCATTTCTACCGGCAGAACCTGTCCTATCCTTCCTGCACCGGAAGGTAACTGTCAGCAGAATTTCACGCTGCTGATTGGCGACGGTAACTGGAACGGCTGGAGTCCGGGGAGCTACATTTCCAATGCGGACGCATCTTCAACCAGTCTGTTTGATGGTGGGCGATACGCTGATACGAATTCAAGAACACTGGCTGATGTAGCCATGTATTTCTATGAAAATGACCTGTCCTCGCTGGATGACGAAGTCCCGGCCAACGCCAAGGACCTTGCGGGGGCACCGGAAGAAGCGTTTGGTGGGACAGAAAGCAGCCCGACAATGCATCAGCATATGTCGACCTTTGTTATATCCTTTGGTGTATCGGGCGTCATTGACCCGGAGAGTGTGCCGTTTGACTATACTCAGAGCTTTAACTGGGGCAATGTAAATACTGATGATGGCAAACTGGACGATATGCTGCACGCCGCTATAAATGGGCGGGGTGAATACCTGAATGCCAACAACCCTGAAGAGTTGAGCAGTGCGCTGTCGGCCTCCTTCGAACAGTTTACCCAGGCCATCGGTAGTGCCAGTGCCGTCAGTTTTAATTCCCAGGAAGTCCAGGCAGGCGCACTCATTTATCGGGCCTTTTATAATATCCGGGAAAACACCGGCGACCTTATCGCGCAGGAATTTAGTGCAGATGGAACATTGAGCAGCGAGGTCTGGAGTGCCGCCAGTGGGCTCGATGACCCATCGAAGACCTACTCCCTGAGAAATATTTTGTCTTTTGATCCAACAGTTGCCAGTGGCGCGGGCGGTATTCCATTCAGGTTTGCGAACCTGACGTCAGAACAGAAACTGGCACTGGAAGATGACCCGACAGATTTGATGGCCGAGAATTCGGTGGAGTTTGACACCCAGATAGCCAAGCATATTAATTATCTACGCGGCGATGCTTCCAGCGAGCGACCATTTGGCAATCTCAGGGAGCGTCCGAGCATCAAGGGCAGGTTGGGCGATGTGGTGAATTCAAAGCCCGTATACTATGGTGCGCCTGCCTTCACACGACGCATCGCCCCGCCTTATTCGATTGCCAAACCCTATACGACATTTGCCTCGGACAAGCAGAACCGCCGGGCCGCGGTTTATATTGGTGCCAATGACGGTATGCTGCATGCATTCGATGCCGACGATGGCGAAGAAATATTTGCCTTTATGCCTGACCAGATCATTACTGGTGACTACAGCCAGCGGGTAAAACAGCTATTGAGCACAGACTATGCGCACCGCTATTCCATTGATTTGTCCGTTGCGATCAATGATGTTTTTGTTGATCCAAATCGAAGGTCGGGAACCATAGCCCCCGATAAGGATTGGGCAACCATCCTTATCGGGGGCTATCGAGGTGGCGGTAAGGGCTACTTTGCCCTGGATGTTACTGACCCGGACGCAGTAACGGAAGCGAATGCAGGTGAAGTAGTGATGTGGGAGTTTACCGACGAAGATGACGTTCACCCGACGACGGGCACGTTGCTCGATCCCCTTGGTTTTCCCATCAGTGATATAGGATTCTCCTATAGTACACCCACTATTTCGATGAGCAATGTTAGCGACACCACGGCGGCCAAGGATAATGAATGGGTGGCGGTTTTTGGTAATGGTTACAACAGTACCAGTGGTAAGGCAGTTCTATATGTACTGTTTGTCGGTGGTGGAACTGATGGTACCTGGTGTCATCCGGATAAACCCATCGTATGCAACGGTACAGTTGGGACCTACGACTTTGTCAAGATTGAGACACCGGCGCTGAGTACTACGGTAAAAAATGGCCTGGGTACGCCGCGAGGGATAGATCTTGATGGTAATGGCACGATGGACATCGCCTACGCCGGAGACAGGTTTGGCAACCTCTACCGATTCGATTTAAGGGATCCGGACCCTTCGAACTGGAATTCAACCCTGATCGCGCAGGCCACCTATGGATTGGACCCTCAGCCTATAGTAACCCAACCGCTGGTGGCGACTCATCCAACGGTATTTTCAGGGGCGAACTGCTATGCGTACAACGCGCAGGAAGAAAAGGTCGATGAACTTTGCGGTGGTTACATCGTGATATTCGGCACAGGTAGTTATATTTTCGAAGGTGACGATACGAATTCAGAGATACAAAGCCTCTACGGCGTCTGGGATCGTTTAGGAAACACGACCGTTCTCAAGAGCGATCTGGTGGAGCAGGAGTTTACTGCGATAAGCGGAGACGCCAACGTCGGTGCGGGCCGGGTTTTATCCGAAAATCCGGTTGACTACGCCACTAAGTCCGGATGGTACATTAACTTCGACCACGTTCCGGCGAGTGGCGGAATACTGCCGCAATTTCCGGGCGAAAAGGCGATACGAAACATCCAGATGAAAGGCGGGATTGTCTTTGTAAACAGTGTGATGCCCAAATCGCAGCTCAGCTGTTCCACCGAGGCTGGTGGTGCGGCAAATGCTTTCTGTCCGCACACGGGGAACCTTGCTTGCAGTCGGGAATTCGGTGTGTTCGATACCAACAAAGATGGCATTGTTAATGCGGATGATTTGACGGTCATTGGCGAGAAGATTGCTACCGTGTTTTTTGAGGAAAATGTACCCACGGATTCAACGTTTTTTGGTGGGAACCGTGTGACGCAACTCAGCGACCAGACCCTGGAAGTCAGGTTTACGGATACCAACAGGTCGAACAATACAGGTCGAATATCCTGGGAACGACGGAACTCCAATTAACCAAGAGGTTTTCAATGAACAGAATAATCCTATTAACAGGGCTGATGGCAATGATGGTCATGGCACGGCCATCCATTGCAGAGATTGAAGCGAGTGATTACACCCTGACAGAAACCGGCGTCATTATGGAGATGGATATTGCCGGTAAAAGCGCAATCATCAGCGGCTATCAATACGGGTTTGCTGGCACCAACGGTTATGACTTACCAGGAGTAAAAATGGTCCGTTCGAATTTCGGTTCCTTCGAAATGCTACAGGTCGGGATGAAGGTGAAAATCACATACCGGGCCTCAGCCGATGCCCGAATTGTCGTTGAACTGGTACAGCTCGCAGACGGAACTGAAATTGGGGAAGGTGACTATTTCCTCCCTGACAGCGATGAGCCTGGGTGACAGCCCAGGGTGGGCAGTTTGAGCCGTTGCAGGCTGCCCTGTCTAAACCGATGCAGGATGATATTTAAGCAGGGTTCGTGTTCCATCCGCTAAACCTTCCGTAAACTCCGAACCATATCTGATCCATCCAATTGGATATTTTTTTCCAAACATCTCCAGTGCATTAGCATGAACCGATGTATCTGTAACAATGCTGCTCGTTGTTTCTATTTTCGGCAGTGACTTATATTTTCCATCGGTTCGCTTCCAGTTGCCAAGATCACCAACCCAGATCCTTGTATGATCAAGACCTTTTGCCACGGCTCTTACCCTCCATGCCCTGGTGTCTGTACAGACGTAGATATCAGAGCCATCCCAAACGTACCAGATTTCAGCCTGACAACTGCTTTCCATGCCGTTGGATTGAATAGGCGTGAGGTAAATCAGGTCTGATTCCTGTAACTGGCTCTGTAGCGTTGCTGGCACTACTGCTGCCTTTGTTAACGGCAGTAAAGATAAACCAGCACCAGCGACGGCGGCTTGCATTAATCGCCGGCGTTTCAGCATGAGTATTCCTTCAATAATTGATTCATCCAGGTGATTATTCGCCCCGGCCCAAGGTGTTGCAATCAACCTGCTCTGAGCGCTTTTGTTGGATTTCAGGCGATATCACCAGTATACTCGCCGCCCTGCCATCCCGATGCAAGCCATTTCCCCACTGGACTCCTCCATGTCAAAATCTGACGCACCAGTTACAACGTTCCGCGACCTCGATCTTCCCGCACCATTGATGAAGGCCCTTGACGATGTGGGCTACGAAACGCCTTCACCCATTCAGGCCCAGACAATACCTCACTTGTTGAAAGGGTTGGATCTGCTGGGCCACGCGCCGACCGGTACCGGCAAAACAGCAGCCTTTGCATTGCCGTTGCTGGCGCGACTGGATCTTAAGTTACAACAGGTGCAAGTCATGGTGCTTGCTCCCACCCGTGAACTCGCCATCCAGGTTGCAGAGGCGTTCCAACGCTACGCGGCACACCTTAAAGGCTTCCACGTGTTACCCATCTATGGTGGGCAGGAATACTCCGGCCAGATAAGGCAATTGAAGCGTGGGGTGCATGTCGTGGTGGGGACGCCGGGGCGGGTCATGGATCATATGCGCAAGGGCAATCTCAAACTGAATAGTCTGCGGGCATTGGTGCTCGATGAAGCTGATGAAATGTTGCGCATGGGGTTCCACGAAGATGTTGAATGGATCCTGGAACAAATTCCACAGCAGCGTCAAATGGCGTTGTTTTCCGCCACTATGCCGCAACAGATCAAGAACATTGCCCAGCGCTTTTTGCGAGATCCACAGGAAATTGCGATCAAAGCACGTACTGCCACAGCAGATACCATTCGTCAGCGATACTGGCTGGTGAGCAACCTGCACAAACTGGATGCCCTGACGCGGATCCTTGAAGTTGAAACATTCGACGCCATGATTGTTTTCGTGCGTACCAAAATATCGACGGTTGAATTGGCTGAACGTCTGGAAGCCAGGGGATACGCAGCCTCAGCGCTAAATGGCGACATGCCACAGAAAGATAGAGAACGAACCATCAATCGTCTGAAGAAGGGTAATCTGGATATTCTGGTGGCCACGGATGTTGCAGCCAGGGGTCTTGATGTTGAGCGGGTAAGCCACGTGTTCAATTATGATATTCCCTATGATACCGAGGCCTATATCCACCGTATTGGCAGAACCGGTCGCGCCGGAAGGCAAGGTGATGCCATTCTGTTCGTCGCACCCAGAGAAAAGCGCTTGCTCGGCTCGATCGAAAAGGCCACCCGGCAGAAAATTGAGCCTCTCGAGTTGCCGACAACAGAGATGGTTAATAACAAGCGAATTGCTAACTTTAAGCAGCAGATCACTGACACACTGGCAGCTGGTGAACTGGAGTTTATGCAAGGGGTACTAGAGCAGTATCAGCAGGAGCACGACATTCCTGCCCTGGAAGTTGCTGGCGCTCTGGCCAAGATGTCGATGGGCGACCGTTCTCTGGTACTGGAAGAGAAGGTGGTACGACAAAGAACCCGGAAAGGTTCAGCTACCGAAAAATCCAGACAAAAAAATGACTTATCCCCCAGAAGCAGGAAACGACCCGAGAAGGAACGTTTCAGGAAGGATTCGAGCTTAAAATCGAAATCTAAACCGCCGGAAGGGATGGAACGTTTCAGGATCGAGGTGGGCCGTGACCATGAAGTGCAACCGGGTAATATTGTTGGCGCAATAGCCAACGAAGCGGGTCTGGACGCTGAGCATATTGGCCATATCGATATACACACGGAGTTTAGTTATGTCGATCTGCCCACAGGGATGCCGCGAGAGGTGTTCCGTGATCTTAAGAAAACCTGGATTTGTGGTCGGCGAATAAACATTTCCCGGCTCGAGAAACTTGAGACGAAGGGGCGAACGAAACCGCTAAAGTCGATCGGGAATGAAACCACACCAAATAAAAAGGGACAAAAGGACAAGATCAGCAAGAAGAAAACAAAGAAAAAGAAAAAGGAACGACCAGCGGGCATGACAAGCGGGCATGACAAGCAGGTATGAAGCACGTATGAAAGAGTACCGATGCATCGATTTAGACTGATTCCCGAAGTACATCTGGTATTGGAACGTGATGGTGAAATTCTTTTGCTTAAACGAGCCAATACAGGCTATGAAGACGGTAAGTACAGCCTGGTCGCCGGGCATATGGACGGTGCTGAAACCGCCCGGCAAGCGATGGCTCGTGAGGCAATGGAAGAAGCAGGGTTGATCATCGCGCCCGAAGATCTGCAACTGGTCCATATTATTCACCGTAAATCAGAAACCGAACGGCTCTCGTTCTTCTTCAAACCTCTCAGGTATCAGGGTGAACCCACAAATCTGGAGCCGGACAAGTGCGAAGAGCTGGCCTGGTTCTCATCTGGTTCCCTGCCTGAAAATACTATTCCTTACATCCTGCATGCCTTGAAAGAATACAAGCGAAACCGGATATACAGCGAGTTCGGATGGTGAATCGATTCACTGGCTTCGGTAAGTTCGATCGGCCCAATGTCTGACCTTGTATTGAAAACTGCACCTCGTTACGAGATTATCAGGCTAAGCATTATTGAGATTATGAAATGAGTCTGTCGAATTCCAGCATTCCCCATGTTGATGTCGTTGTCGTAGGTGCCGGGTTTGCCGGGTTGTATCTGCTCCACAAATTGAAAGGTCACGGACTGAACGTTCAGGTGTTTGAAGTCGGGGACGGCGTGGGGGGTACCTGGTACTGGAATCGTTATCCAGGGGCGCGATGTGATGCAGAAAGCATGGCTTACTCCTACTCATTTTCTGCAGAGATGGAGCAGGAATGGGAATGGACAGAGCGATATGCAACCCAGCCGGAAATACTTCGTTACATTAATCATGTCGCTGATCGGTTCGACCTGTGGCCGAATATCAAGTTAAACACACCCGTCATTGCTGCAGAGTATCAGGACGAGGGTGATTGCTGGATTGTCGAGACCGGACAGGGCGATAAGGTGAGTGCACAATTCTGTATCATGGCGACGGGCTGCTTGTCGACGCCACAGATTCCGGACATTTCAGGGCTCGACAGATTTCAAGGTCCGACCCACTACGCCAGCCAGTGGCCGCATGAAGGAGTTGACTTTTCAGGTCAGCGTGTCGGATTGATTGGTACAGGTTCGTCGGCGATTCAGGCAATACCGGTGATTGCAAAACAGGCGAAACAGCTGACCGTGTTCCAGAGGACTGCGAACTACAGCATACCGGCCCACAACAGCGTGCTGGATGCTGCCTGGGTAACGGACTATAAGAAGGATTATCGAAAACATCGGGATGACTATCGCCATGGCAGGGTTTCAAGTTTTGGTGACCTGATGATTCCTGATGAATTCCGTAGTATGTCGGAGACTTTGATTACCTCAGTACCGTTAGCTGAAGCACATGCCTTGTTAGAGAAATTCTGGCAATTTGGCGGTGCTCGTTTCTTGGGTACCTACATTGACACTATGGTCAGCCAGGAAGCTAACGATATTGTCGCCGAATTTGTGAAAAACAAGATACGCAATATCGTCGAAGATAAGGATATTGCTGACCTGCTTTGTCCCACGACTCACCCCATTGGCACCAAGAGAATCTGCGTCGATTCAGATTACTATGCAACTTATAATCGCGCCAACGTGAAACTGGTGGACGTGGCGAGTTCCCCGATCCAGACAGTGATAGAAACGGGTTTGACAACCCGCGACGGCTCGTACGAATTTGACATGCTCGTTTTGGCCACCGGATTCGATGCCATGACGGGTACGTTACTTGCGATGGATATCAGAGGTGTCGGTGGGCTGAGTTTAGGCAGCAAATGGGAAGCAGGCCCAAGATCTTACCTGGGGCTAGGTATTCATGGGTTTCCCAATTTCTTTACCATAACCGGGCCTGGCAGCCCGTCTGTGCTGAGTAACATGATTGTCAGCATTGAACAGCATGTTGATTGGATTACCGACTTTATTAACCATATGCGCTCGAATAATCTAAATCGTTTTGAAGCTGAATTAGCCGCTGAGGAGAAATGGGTAGAACATGTGGATGAAGTGGCGAACGCGACCCTCTTTCCCAAAGGGGGATCCTGGTATCTTGGCGCCAACATTCCTGGTAAGCCGCGAGTGTTTATGCCCTACGCCGGTGGCGTTGGGCCCTATCGTGAACTTTGTGACCAGGTCTCCGAAAAAGGCTATGAGGGGTTTTCGTTCTCTTGACCGGGTGCTTGAATAGAGTACTAACTGACTAGGCCGGTCGCTCGGCGCGCATAAACCATGTCGGGATCAGGGATATCGCAAAAATGGCCGCGATAATCATAAATCCTTCTCTGAATGCCATATCCATTGCCTGGCTATAGATTGTACTTGAGAGAAAACCGAAGGATACGGGAAACTGCATAACAAAACCGAAGTGCTGGCCGAACATCATGTCCTGGACGTTACTCAACATTGCCAGGGTTGCAGGTGATGATACCTGGGTCAGGGTATACTCGTGACTATACTCAGCGCTGCGTTGTGCGAGGTGTATGGAGAGCATGTTCACCCCGAAAGCACCGCCGAGTTGGCGAAGAAAGTTAACAGCACCGGAACCCTGGCTCAAGAGCGACAATGGCAGAGAGCCAAGTGACGCCGCATTCAGGCTGGGAAAGACCATAGCGAGCCCGACCCTGCCAATCACTGCCCAGGTCATGATGGAAACATAGGCAGTGTTTAAATCGATGGCACGCATTAGCCAACTCGAAATTGCGAACAGCGCAAGCCCTCCCATGATGACCAGTCTTGGTTCGTACCGATCGCTTAACGCCCCGGCGATGGGAAAACATGCAGCCATCGCCAGCCCGGCAGGAAGCATAAGCAACCCTGAATCAGTGGGCATAATCCCCTGCTGGGTTTGTAGAAAGATCGGCAGAAGATAAGTTGAACCATAAAGCCCCATACCCACCACCAGGGTGACGATAGAGGCGGCAAAAAAGCGCCCTCTTAAAAACAGTTTTAACTCCAGCATCGGGGATTCAACAATACTTTCCCACCAGACAAACAGGACCAGTGACGCGAAGGTGATCCAGGCTAAAAGAACGATATAAGTCGAAGACCATCCTTCCCGCTGACCACTCGACAAAGCTGTGAGAAAGCTGGTCAGAAATATTGATGCCAACAAAAACCCGACCCAGTCGAACCTGGGAATCGTCGCACCCTCGTCACGCTCCGGCATAAAAACTAGGGCTAGAGGGATACTGACAATTGAAAATGGAATTGCCATAAAGAAAACATATCGCCAGCCCAGGTTATCGATCAGTACACCACCGAGGGTAGGGCCTAAAGCGGGCGCAAGGACAACGCCGATACCAAACAGGCCCATTGCGAAACCCCGTTGTGAGACGGGGAAAATCTGGAAGTTTACGACCATGGCGATAGGGCCGATTAAGCCAGCCGCAGCGCCGGTAATAACCCGGGATAAGATGAGTACTTCGGGATTGGGTGCAGCCGCACCCAGCAGGGAGCCTAAAAGGAATACGATCATCGCCGAAACGAATGTAAGCCGCACCCCTAATGCCTGAATGCACCAGGAGGTCAGCAGCATGGTGACCGTGCCAGCGGCAAGAAAAGCCGTCGCCAGCCATTGGGCACGATCCTGACCAATACCGAAGGCACCCATTACTTCGGGTATGGCAACATTGATTATTGTTGCTGTAAGCAGGGTGGCAAATGATCCCAGGATTGAGGTGAAGACGGCAAACCAGACGTACTTCGGCCCAAACTGCTCAAACATTGCCAGTATGGGTGGCGTTGCCTCGATGCCTTCGGGAATTCTTGAGGAGGCCATGTCGGCTCAGTTTCTTGAAACGGCTGTATTTGAATCAACGAAATCTGTGAAGTTGGCCACGTCAATGGCTAGTTCCACCATCATACCCGGTCTGAGCAGATCGTTGCCGCTTTCGATATCAACCTGAACTTCCAGCCGCTGGGTGACCTTGGTGAAATTCCCGCTTGGATTCGGGCTGGGTAAGAGTGCGAACTGACTGGTTGCAGAGTTACCAATGTTCCTCACCGTGCCGCGAAATTCTTTACCTGGATAGGCATCAACGTCGACTCTAACGGATGATCCGAGGCGCAGATGGCGGATTTCAGTTTCCTTTACATTTGCCTTGATCCAGATTTTATTCGGGTTGTGGATCATTAGAATTCGTTGCCCCGGGTAAACGTATTCTCCCCGATTGGCGAAGGATTCATCCACGACGCCGGTAATTGGGCTTTTTATGGTGTGGTCGTTGAGGGTATTGAGCAGTCGGTCTCGCTGAATGCTTAGTTCTGCTTCCCGGGCAGAAATAATCTGCATTTCCTTTTTTATCACATCCAGTTCAGAAAGGTTTGCCTCTGAAAGTAGCAACTCTGCCCTGGCGGTTTCCGTATCGGCGATGCTTCGTTTGTACGATTGTGCTGCCCGGTCCAGTTCAGATTTTCGGTTGTCGTAGTCCCCTTCCGATATCATGTTCTCCTGTAACAATGATTTTGCCCGGGAAAATTCTCTTTTTGCCAGCGACAGCTCAATCCTGGCTTCGGACGACCCGGAAGAAACGGCATTGAGTTTCGATTTCTCAGCTTTGAATCTGGAGCTGACCTGGCGCTCGGCGAGTTCCAATTGACTCTGTTGCCGGTCATATTCTGCCCTCATCGTCCTCAGGCTGGCTTCGATTTCTGCTAACCTCAGTTCTGCATCACGGGGATCTATTTGCACCAATACGTCACCCACGTTCACCCTTGATCCTTCCGAGACAGTAAATTCAACCACCCAACCCGGAATTCGGCTGCTGATGGAAATCATCGTCGAGGTAATACGCGCATCGCTGACATAGACATAGTTCGACCTGTCGTAAAACCACCAGGCCAGCCAGATGCTGGAAAAGAACAGCAATGAAAATGCAATCACATTCGTGGGGTTAAGAATTCGTCGTGATGCAGCAGGTGCTGTTGAGTCGGCCACGCTACCTCCTCGCCAGGATCTGTTCGAAGACACGGATGCAGGTTTGCACGTCTTGCTTATCGATACCTTCGAAGATTTCCCTGCGCACGTCTGCTGCGTTCTTATCCAGTTGTGCTAAAAGAGGTTCAACAGCGGGGGTTAAGTGAATCGTTTTACTGCGGCGATCGTTGGGGTCAGATCTTCGCTCAATAAAACCCTTTTCCGAGAGATTATCTAACAACCTTACCAGGCTGGGGCCTTCGATGCCCATCGTGTTGGCCAGTTCTTTTTGCTGCACGCCGTCGCCACTCTGTCGAAGAAAGTACAGGGTTCGCCAGGTTGCATCGGTGATATCAAGTGGTTTGAACTTGTCATCAAAGGCAAACCGTATTCGATTCCGGGCGTTAAACAGCAGTGCCGTAAATGTCTGGTTCAGATCCTTCACGCTCATATAGATAGGATGCTATTAATTAGTACGCTAATTATATGATCCAAAACCAGAAGCTTGTCAAACTGTTTCCACGTTAATTCCGGGGCAGTTTACTTAACTCCCATAGTCGAGCGGTAAAAAGGCTTATGCAGCGTTTCCCATCAACAAATCTGCCAGCTTGCTTCGTTGATATTTTCCATCACCGTACAGAACATGGTTGTGCATTTGACGTTTGAAGAAGATGTGCACGAAGCACTCCCAGGTGAATCCGATACCGCCGTGAAACTGTACAGACCGGCTGGCGGAAAATACCGCCATGTCGCTGGCGGCAGATTTGGCCATCCGCGCCAGGCGTTCGGCATTGTCAGGTTCTTCATCAATGGCGCAGGCGGCATTGTAGGTCAGTGACTTTGCGGCATCTATAGCCAGCATGACGTTGACCAGGGGATGTTTAACAGCCTGAAAAAACGCCAACGGCCGGTCGAATTGAACCCTCGTGGTAGCGTATTCCGTCGTGGTCTGTAACAACCACTCGCCAGAGCCCACCATATCTGCCGCTGTGACGCACAAAATGGCTGGCATGGCTTTTTCAACCGCTGCGGGACCCGTTCCTGGAGCAGCCACTTCCACAGCATCCACATTGACGAACTCGATTCTTGCCTGATCCCTGGTGAGATCAATAATGCCATCAGGGATAATTGTCAGGCCAGTGCTTGATACGTCGACCAGGTACAAACCAACGCCAGCATTCGAGCTTGCGGCAACGACGAGTGTTTCCGCTTTTTGAGCATCCTGGACAAAGTAAGCCATGCCATTCAATTTTCCATCGACCTGGGCAACATCAGTATCTGTACTTTCCCAGGAACCTCTTTTGTTGGTAATGGCGAGAGTTGCAGACTTACCCGTCGCGATTTCTCCCAGCGCTGTTGTTGCATTGCCGGAATCACATTCTCGCAATACAAAGGTCGCATTGAAGGTGGACAGCAGGGGAGAAGGAAATGCTGCTTTGCCGACCTCTTCAGCCAGGGCAATGACCGCAACGACAGGCATGCCAATACCGCCCGCAGCTTCAGGAACACATGCTGCGGTCCAGCCCAGCTCACAGATCTGCTGCCATAGGGACCTGTCCCAGATGCACTCGATATCCCGATGGATATTGGAATCGTGTGCCACCTGGGTATGAATCTTGTTTGCGCTACAGTTATCAGCAAAGAATTTTCGCGCCGCGTCTCTTAGCATTGCCTCGTCTTCGCCGAAGCCAAAGTTTTTTGATTGCGTCATCTGGAATACTCCTTACTTGGACTTGGGCATGTTGAGTACCCGTTCACCGAGAATGTTTCGCTGCACTTCGTTCGCACCGGCGGCGATCGTGATGCCGAAACTATTCATATAGGCTAACTGCCACTGACCACCAGCGGGTGCATTGTCGTCGTTGACATACAGGCTGCTGCCCGCACCTTCGATTTCATAGGCGAGCTGGGCTATATCCTGGCCTATTTCTGTCGCTACGAGTTTGAACTGCAACGGCAGGCGCATGGGGTGGTCATTGAGTGCCTTTACCCCAATGCGGCGTTGGTTTTGCCTGAAGCCTTCCTGACGAATGATGAGTTTCATTACAGCGTCACGAATTACCGCGTCATCGGCGGCCGTTTTGCCGTTTCGATAAGACTGCCGTGCAAGGTCAATCAAAGAGCTGGCACTACCCACTGCGGCGCCTTTTTCTTCCGCTGTCACCATACCCCCGGCTGATGGGGTAACCAGCAGACCGGCACCTCGTTCATGGGCAAGCGTCGTCATAGCAACTTTCCAACCGGCACCGACCTCGTCCAGGCGGTATTTGTCTTCAACCACCAGGTCTTCGAATATCACTTCATTGAATCCGGTTTCTCCTGTCATCTTGATTAAAGGGCGAACAGTGACGCCCTTGCCCATGACAGATTCAATTGGCACAACAAAGTAGGACAGGCCATTATATTTGTCATCTTTGCTGGTTCTGCATAGCAGGATCATCCAGCTGGCAAAATGAGCAAGGGATGTCCAGACCTTGTGGCCATTGATGACCCAGGAGTCGCCTTTCTTTTCAGCAAAGGTTTGTTGATTTGCCAGGTCTGAGCCAGCACCGGGTTCACTAAATCCCTGGCACCAGATGTCTTCGCCAGAGAGTAGTCGCGGCAGCAGTTCCTCTTTGACCTCTTCCCGGGCGTGAAAATAGATCGTAGGCGCCGCCATGCCCATGCCAATAATATTGGGTAGAAACGGCGTCTTCGCCCGCTGCATTTCCTGGTTGGCGATCGACTGGCAATCCGTCATGCCACCACCGCCACTTGCTTTTGCGTAATCACAACCCACAAGACCAGCGTCATAGGCTGATTTTTGCCATTGCTGCAGCCACTCCATTGCGTCTGGATCACTGAGTTCCAGTGCGCCCTGGGGAATATGAACCGGGGGTTGGCCAGGGTGGTTTTCGGCTAGCCATTTCTGGCAATGGGCGCGAAATTCAGCCTGTTCAGGTGTGTCCTTGGTTTCATCGGACATAGTCGAATTGCTCCTGTCTCTAAAAAACGTGTAGATCGTCTATGGTGGGGCGACGTTGTACAGGATAAGTTCGGTCAAGAAAAGGTCTATTTTGACCAAAAAGCGAGAATCAAATGGGAAATTGGATAGGCAAAACCTTCGAAGTGCCTGTTGCTCTGGAGACGACGGATTTTCGCCTGCGCATGTTAGTGGTAGGCAACACAGGGATGCTTAACAAGATTAGTTGACAGTAACCAAAGGGGATTTAGTCTACTTATATTCTTCATCTAGCAGACCTGAATTCGATTTCGCTTCCTGTTGCTGGCTATTTTTTTGGCGGTCTTGCGCGCCTAGTTGGTTGGTCGCAATCAGGCGTTGTTCTAGCGACAATTCAGTGATTGGAAAACACCAGCGGAACTATTGAAGCTCGTGATATGGCCGCAGAACGTAGCGCTGATTGTTGCCTGGATTCCAATGAAGAGACACATGCACAGATCATGAACCTGACCGGTGGACTTGGAGCAATATCAGAGCCGTGTTGACATCGTCACTTAACCGGTTTATTTTCTATTCCGTTCAAGGTAGAACGAAAAATGAACAATCAAACCAGCAATGTCAGCCCACTGGTTCTCAAGGTTCTGTTTCGGCCAAGAGAGGCATTCGAAGACCTCGCACGGGCTGAGCCGTCGCCTTACCGGGTTTTTTTCAGGTACCTGATATGGTTTGCGCTGTTGCCACCTTTGTTTGCCTATATCGGCGGTTCACGCTATGGCTGGGACCTGGGCGCTGCGAATCCATTGATCTTGGCTGAAACCGAATTGCGAGTAGTGAGTGCCCTGTATTACGTGGTCTTGCTTACCGCATTTGTGTCGACCGCTTTCGCATCTCAATGGATGTCCGAAACCTATGGTGCCCGCAAATCTCTCGGTGTACATATGGCGATGGTGACGATCCTCGCGGTACCTGTCACAGTCGGTAGTGCTGTACATTTATATCCCCATGTCTTTGTGAACCTGCTGGTGTTTATTCCCGTCCTAATCTGGGTCATCTACCTGTTGTATGTTGGGTTACCGGTAGCGTTGAATATCAACCAAGAGCGCGGCATGCTGATGGCGTCTTCCCTGGTTGGCTGGCTGCTTGTCGGCTTCGTGACCTTGTTGGGGGTAACGGTTGTCCTCTGGACAAATGGGTTGGGCCCTTCGATAGGCGCCTGAACATATGACCCGGACCCCACAGATCACAACCAACGTTTACTACCACGACGGAGTTGTGCGTTTCCTTGTGATTTGCGCAATGGTCTGGGCGGTGCTCGGTATGGGTGCCGGAGTTTATGTTGCAGCGGAGTTAATTTGGCCAGAGATTGACTTTGGACAATTCTGGTTATCCTTTGGTCGACTTCGAGCCTTGCATACCAATGCGGTTATCTTTGGCTTCGGCGTCTCAGCTTTGATGGCAACGGCTTTTTATAGTGTTCAAAGAACCTGCCATGTACCGTTGCCGACGCTCCGATTGGCCTGGGTGACGGCTATGCTATGGCAAGTTTGCATACTAACCGGGGGCTTGTCTCTACTGGCGGGTATGAATACAGGAAAGGAATATGCGGAACTGGAGTGGCCTTTTGATATTGCCATTGCGATTGTCTGGATCAGCTTTGGTGTCGTCTTTTTCGCGACGATCGCCCGCCGTCGTATCAAACCTATCTATATATCAAACTGGTTCTACGGTGGGCTGATCATCGTCATAGCGATGTTACATGTCGTTAACAGCCTGGCGATGCCTGCGACCTTGTTTAAGTCCTATCCGGTCTATGCCGGTGCCCAGGATGCCATTGTGCAATGGTGGTATGGTCACAATGCTGTAGGTTTTCTGTTGACTGGGGGTTTCCTTGGCATGCTGTATTACTTTCTGCCGAAACAGGCAGATCGACCGATCTGGAGTTACAAGCTTTCGGTGGTCGCATTCTGGTCGTTTACCTATGCGTACATTTGGGCGGGTCCGCATCATCTTCATTACAACTCGATTCCTGACTGGGTGCAAAACCTCGGTATGGTGATGAGCCTGATATTGCTGGCTCCCTCCTGGGCAACCATGATCAATGGCATAATGACGGTCAGCGGTGCCTGGGAGAAACTCAGAACCGACCCGGCGCTAAAGTTTATTGTACTGTCATTGGCGTTTTACGGGCTGGCAACGTTTGAAGGACCTATGATGGCGATAAAAAGCGTCAATGCTGTCAGCCACTTTACCGACTGGACTATCGGCCATGTTCACTCCGGCGCACTGGGCTGGAACGCCTTAATTGTATTCGGTACGTTTTACTATCTTGTACCAAAACTCGTGGACGCAAAACTATACAGCGTGCACCTGGCCAATGTGCATTTCTGGTTGGCGCTTGCGGGGACCATGCTCTATGTCTTATCCATGTGGGGTGCTGGTGTATCCCAGGGCTTGTTGTGGTTAAGCCTGGACGAGATCGGTGAACCGAGTTTCAGCTTCAAAGATATTATGGCAAGTATGCCGCCATATTATTTGTTGCGCCTTGTTGGCGGATTGACCTTCTATCTTGGCACCCTGCTGATGATTTTTAATCTGGTCATGACCATGAAAGGTCGTGCCACGGTGCGAATAAGACCACCCGAGGTGACGGTGAGCGGTGAAGCGCAATGAGTGGTTTATCCCTTCATAAAAGACTGGAAAACAACGCCGGGCTTTTGGTTTTTGGCATTCTGGTCGTATCGGCAATCGGCGGCCTCGTGCAAATTGTCCCCAGTTTGACCCAGGATTCGTTGAAGACCCCCATCGGGAATACGCGGGTTTATAGCCCGGTGGAACTTGTTGGCCGCGACATTTACATCCGCGAGGGTTGTAGTGTTTGCCATTCACAGCAGATTCGACCGTTGCTGGCGGAGGTCAAACGCTATGGGCCTTATTCCCGTGCGGGTGAGTTTGTTTATGACCGGCCATTTTTGTGGGGGTCCAAGCGAACCGGTCCGGATCTGCAGCGGATTGGGGGCAAGTACTCCGATACCTGGCAACGCGTTCATCTCATCAATCCACGGCGGGTGGTGGAGAACTCCATCATGCCCGGGTACCCCTGGCTTGCGATGCGACCTGCAGCCAGCACCGGCGATATCCAGGCGAACCTGAAGGCGCTTCAACGTCTCGGTGATCCTTATAGCGATGCAGATATTGAAGCAGCACCGACGCAGCTTGAAGGCCTGATGGAGGTTGATGCGCTCGTGGTCTACTTGCAGATGCTCGGTACCGGTTTTGATGAGAGCATGGTTGACGACCACGGAGCGGAACGCTAATGAACGCATCGATGTATCGGTTTGTGCCACTCAGTGAGGACGCAACATGACCTGGTTCCTTTTCGTAGGTGATATGCTCGTCATGCTGTTTATGTGCGGCCTCGCAGTTTGGGTTTTTACGCAATCAACTGCGGAAGCAGCGGACGAAGCTGCCAGGATTCCGCTTGAAGACGAATACACTGATGACTGAATTACCGACAGGCTTCTGGGCAGGATGGATCGTAGTACTGACGCTGGTCAGCCTTGGTGTCTTGTGTTGGTTGGTGTACAGCATTTATTTCCCCCAATCCGAAGCTGACAAACACCATGAAGACATTGTGTGGGATAACAATCTCAGGGAGGGTGCGAACCCAGCACCGATGTGGTGGTTCTGGCTGATTCTTCTCAGTCTCGTGTTTTCCCTGATTTACCTGATGTTGTTTCCAGGGCTCGGGTCCTACCAGGGAATTCTCAACTGGAGTTCAGGCAGCCAGGTCGTTAAGGACGAGGAAGCCTTTCGTGCGGAATTCGGTGAACGTCGAAGCGCTCTGGCAGAAATGGAAGTACAGGCGATACACGGGTATCCACAAGCGATGGCCTCAGCACAGGGCGTTTTCGATCGTAACTGTGCTGTCTGTCACGGCTATGAGGCTCAGGGACAGGCTTCGCTTTTCCCGAACCTGGTGGATAACGAGTGGCAATGGGGCGGGTCCGAAGCACAGATTGAACAGTCTATTCGAGGAGGTCGAAATGCCATTATGGTTGCCTGGGGTGAGGTTTTGGGTGACCAGGGCGTGAATGACGTCACAGCGTACGTGTTGTCACTTACCAGCGGGACACAGACCAGTCATCCAGGAAAATCACAATATGATCAGTTCTGCATCGCTTGCCATGGCACAAGCGGAGAAGGTAATCCAGCGCTGGGTGCTCCCAACCTGGCAGATGACATCTGGCTCTATGGCGGAAATGTTGGAGCAATAAAAGCATCGATTGCGGATGGTCGCAATGGCGTGATGCCCGCTTTTGGGGAACGGCTTGATGAAACACAGTTAAAACTCCTGGTTGCCCTGATGCTCTCCTCGAATACTATGAATACTCTTGAATAACCTAACTTAGACAGCGAAAGCTACTGTCGTAAGTCAATGAATCTGTGTCCGACACGGCTTCACCCCCCTTGTCGTCTTGCCACCTAAATCTAGTGTTCTTGTCCTCTATCTTGAGTCAGATTATTCATGTACTCCCCAGCGCGAATTGGACTCGCATTATTTCCACTGGTTACGATATTTTTGCTGATGTATGACTTCCGAATTACTGATACTTGTTTTTGTCGCCATATTGGCTCAACAACCAACTGCAGCGGCAGGCCATCATATCAACAGTTCTCGTTTGGCCCTCCTGCCGGACATGGCGGGGTGGTGGCAATGCTTGACCAGAGTTAGTTACCCTGCATCTTGAAATCGTTCGGTTTCAGCGTCAGGACGTCGCATTTCAAATAGTCCATGGCTTTTTCAGTCGTATTACCTATAAATACGTCGTTGAAGAAACTGCGGGAGATCGCTCCCATTACCACGACTTCAGCATCCAGATCCTGCTGTGTCTCGTATAGTGCTATTTCTGGTGCGCCTTCGACCAGCAGTTGTCTATCCTTGTCGATGCTGAAATCTGCCATCAGTTCATTAAAGGCCATTTCATGATCGGCTTCAGCCTGGTCCGGGTACACGCCGGATAACGCAACTGGGTGAAAGGCGTGCAGTGCATAGGCGGTACCAGCCAATACCTTTGCCAGATCTATGGAAAACTCAAGAACCTTGTGGTCGAGACCAGATGGCTTGTAACGCGCGTGTTTTGGATCTACCGCGCCAATAATTTTTGGTGCCGAACTCCAGGCGTGTTCTTTAACTAACAACAGGGGTTTTGGGCAGGTACGAACGAGTTGCCAGTCGGTATGTGTCAGGAACATTCTGGACAGGGCACCGTGACGCCCGATATGCTGGATAACAAGATCTGCGTCCAGTTCAAGTGCCTGCTTTGCTATAGTTTCATACTCCGGGTAAGCCCAAAGCGCCAGGGTGGTGATTGTTAATCCGTTCTCTCGCATCGGTTTGGCGATTTTTTCGAGCTGCTCTTTGCATTCCTGCAAATACTCGGTACGCAATCGTGTGACCTCGGCTGAATCGAAGTAGTAGCCCTCGACCAGATATTGCGTGTGTTCACAGGAAAGCAGAACTATTTCTACATCCTTCGACCTGGCAATCGCTAAAGCCTTGTCCAGAGCAGGATAGGTTGCCTCATCCAGATGAATAACAACTAACAGCTTTTTTGGATCAAACATGTTGGCCACTCCTTATGTTGCGCAATCTATACAAGTAGACGTGAACGGCAGGATATCTAAACGCTCGGAAGAAATCTCCTTATTACACACTAAACAGGTCCCATAAGTACCTTCCTCAAGACGATTAAGTGCATGATCAATTTGAATCAGCTCCTCTCTACCTTCAACATCGAGAGCCATCACCAGCGCCTGATTGTCGAGCTCTACAGATTGATCGGAGAACTTGGCACTGACGGGCTTATCCCGTTCATAGATATGATGGTGAGTGCGCATGACCCTTTCAGATATAACCTTCTTCAGAACGATCAATTTACTCTCAATTTGCTTGGTATTCACAGTGTTTCTCCTATACCTGTCGCCCGCTATTATCATAGTGAATCTGATCGATGGGTTAAATGACCACGATCAATTCGCCCCGGGAGATTCCCTTGTACAGTTGCCTTGTAAGAAACCCTTGAAAAATATTCGTTGGGTCTTATGTAAGTGCAAACAGGAGGCGAACATGAACGAACCAGAATATTTCCCATTCCCGAGTCTGAACAGGCTATTTCGAACCTACGATGATATACATTCGTCCCGGCCTTTCAATGCTGCTATGGATTCTCACGGCTGGGTACCGGACATTGATATTACGGAAGATGAGTCAGAGTTAACATTTTGGGCGGACATTCCGGGAGTCGATACCGATGATCTCGAAATCACCGTCGAGCAGAACAAACTATCGATCAGTGGAGAAAGGGTCGTTGATTCGGCGTCCGGCGAGAGATCATACAAGCGCCGTGAACGAACAAGCGGTCATTTTTTGCGGCAGTTTACCTTACCGGAATCAGCTGACACGAATAACATCAGCGCGAAAGCGGACAAAGGTGTTCTGCGAATTTCAATCCCTAAAGTAGTAAATTCTGACAAGTTGAATATTCAGGTCGAGAACCTGGACTAGATAACCCCAGCTGGAGGCAAATCAAATGAGTACTTTCGACAATTTATCACACAACTTAAGAGATACGTTAGGTAACATCTCTGACGGCTGGCAACACTTGTGGCAAAAAGCCAGAAATTCAATAACCTATTTTGCGCCATCCAAGGAGAATGACCAGAAAGACGTTATCCCCGCGACACAATCGGTTCGTTGGGGTGTTCTGTCTGCTGATGTCAAGGAGACCGACAACAATATTGAGGTCCAATTGGAATCGCCAGGAATGAGCCCGGATGATTTTGAAATCAAGATTGATCATCAGGCGCTTATCGTCAGAGGTACCAAAAACTACCAGTCTGATCGTAAGGAAGGCAGGTTTCACGTCACTGAAAGAGCCTATGGGAGTTTTGAACGGTTAATTCCACTGCCGTGTCTGGTGGATGAAGATAGGGCAACGGCAAAGTACAAGGGTGGCGTTCTGCATGTGTCCCTGCACAAGCGACAAGGCGCTAAAGTGCGCCGAATACCGGTAGCATGATTTTGACCCGTTGATGGCCGCGATGTATTGTTAGTGAAATGACCTGCAACACATGGAGTGCTGATCGTGAAAAGAGCACGCACGCTTATATTACTATTTTTTGGGACGTTCCTTCTCGGGGCTTGTAACTTCCAGAGCCAGGGATTCAATTTGCCGGAAGGCAGTGTCGAAAGCGGGAAGGCCACCTTTATACTATTGCAGTGTAACGATTGTCATAGTGTTGATGACGTGGCCTGGAACGGCGCAGCAAGTGAAGGCGAGATTCACGTTAAATTGGGTGGTGAGACCACCCATGTGAAAACCTATGGCGATCTGGTGACTTCGATTATCAACCCGTCACACAAAATGTCGAGACTTCACGATCCGTCCACCATGACTGACTCCGGTGAGTCGAAGATGAGAAGCTACAATGAAGTCATGTCGGTACAGGAGCTGATCGACATGGTTGCTTTTCTGCAATCCAAGTACGAGGTATGGGTACCGGATCACTACAAGTACAAGTGAGGTACCCAGGACTATTTAGGTAAGTAATGTTTTGATGCTGTCGGCATTCAGGGATTCGTGCTCCAGTAGTGCGTTCGCCAGGTCATCCAGCTTGCTGCGATGTAGTTTTTACACCTCAATTGCCCTGTTCTCGCTGGTCTGAATTAATTTCGCTACCTCATCATCGATCATCTCAGCCGTGTGGTCGCTGATCTCCCGTGAGGGCGTGAATTCTCTGCCGAGGAAGTTTTGTTCGCTCTCACTAAATGTGATCGGGCCCAGATTCTCATTCATCCCCCACTCCGAGATCATATGACGTGCGAGGTGTGTGGCTTCTTTCAGGTCGTTGGCCGCACCGGAACTGACTTCCTGAAAAACCAGGTTCTCTGCGGCTCGACCACCCAACAGGATTGCCAGCCTGTCTTCAAGGTAGTGTTGGCTGAAATTCAACATATCTTCAGCGGGTGCCTGTTCGGTCATACCCAGCGCCCTGCCCCTGGGTATTATTGTGATCTTTCTGAGCGTATCTGCGTGAGGCATATAGAAGGCGGTAAGTGCGTGACCTGCCTCGTGATAAGCGGTCCTGCGCTTCTCTTCCTCTGAGAATAGCGCCTCCCTGCGTTCACCAAGGATGATCTTGTCCCTTGCCTGCTCGAATTCCGAGTGTGAAACGACCTCCACCTCCTGTCGAGCCGCCAGTAATGCTGCCTCATTGACCAGGTTGGCCAGATCAGCCCCTGAAAACCCGACGGTGCCGAGGGCGATGCTTTCAAGGTCAACGTCATCCGCAATCGGTACCTTGCGTGTATGGACCTTGAGAATCGCTTCACGTGCCTGTTTTTGAGGTAATTCCAGCACGACCTTGCGATCAAATCGACCGGGTCTGAGTAGCGCCGGATCTAACACATCCGGCCGATTCGTCGCGGCGAGTACAACCACGGTTTCTTCCTCCTTGAAACCGTCCATTTCTGCGAGAATTTGATTCAGGGTCTGCTCGCTCTCGTCGTTGTTCATACCTGACACACCGCTACGGGTCCGGCCAACGGAGTCTATTTCATCGATGAATATCAGTGAGGGTGCAGCATTACGAGCCTGTAGAAACATATCCCTGACTCTTGAAGCGCCCACCCCGACGAACATTTCCACAAATTCTGAACCGGTGATACTAAAAAAGGGTACACCAGCTTCACCGGCTGTGGCTTTGGCCAACATGGTCTTACCTGTACCGGGTGGCCCCATCAGCAGTATGCCTTTCGGGATTTTCGCTCCCAGTTTCTCGTACTTTTCAGGATTTTTCAGATATTCAATGACTTCCCGAAGGTCATCTTTGGCACCTTTGAGCCCGGCAATATCGCTATAGCGGGTGTGGATGTCGTCTGCTTGAGCGAGTTTTGCCCTGGATTTCGTGAAGCCGCCGCCGCCCGGTAGAAACTGCTTTCCCAAAAACCGTCGGCTTGCCAGGAAAAGTCCAATCAGGAAGATCCACGGAATAACATTGATTAGAAATGTAAGCAACGGTGACGTTTCGGTTGACTGGACCTTAACGACCACCTTTTTTTCTTCGAGCAATGGAATGAGATCAGCGTCTGCAATAGCAGGCAGGGTTGTGGTGAATATTTTTTCCTGCCCCAGTTCCAGTGACCGATACACGCCAATGATCTCGTTACCACGAAGTGTAATAGATTCGATCTGACTATCGCGTATCTCTTGTTTGAACTGGGAATAAGGGATTTCATCAGGGCCATCGCCCTGTCGTAAGAAAAAGGAAATCGCTATCGCAAATAGAAACCAGATAAGTGCATTTAGCCACAGATTGGGCAACTGCTTCGGCGTTTGGTCTTCGTTTGGTTTCTTATCATTAGCCACAAGAATCTTGTACGCCTCAGCGTTTACTTCGGTACACGCCAAAATGAACGAAAGGAGCCGTAGCTTTTTCCCCTGGGATGACATTGTCAGGGACTTTATATCTTACGACTTTCAGGCTGCGCAAAAACGCGACAATTGCGGTGGCATCTTCATTGGTCATCCTTGAATAACCCGGCCAGGGCATCACAGACAGATGACGGCGACCATGATTGTCGATACCAGTACGGATCACCTCTACAATCTCATCGTCTTCCCATTTGCCAAGACCGGTTTCAATGTCGTTGGTGATATTGGCGGGATAAACGACACCGGGGTTTTTTTCGGTTAAGGGGTTGGAATAGGCAATGCCAATGCCGGAACCCGCAAAAATGCGCTGAATATCAGGTTCACCAATTAACGCTCCATCGGTGTGGCAGGTGCCGCAAGCCAGTAGTTCAGCGAGATATTTTCCCCTTTAGACCTGGACCGGTGGGTAGCCGCTGTCTTCCACTGAGAGATCGTGTAGTGTAGTTGGTGTCGCAGGATCATAGTCTTTCAGTGGGTCACTGCCACAAGCCGTTAAGCCTGCGACTAGACAAAGAGTAAGACAAAGAATGGATAAGTGTTTTTCCATTGTCATTGCCACGATTGGTTCCAGATTTGATCTATCGAAGCACGACTACATCGCAATGTGTATGTGTAAGAATCGTTTCCGAGGTGTTACCAATGACGAAACTCTTTACCCCGGATCGACCCACCGTACCCATAACAAGAAGCTCTGCCTGGCTGTCTTCAATGCTATCCCTGATTCGCATGGCCGGGCCGCCTTCTGATATCTGCAGGTACTTGTAATCGACATTTGATTCTTTAACGAGTCTGTTCATGCTGATTTTTATTTCTTGTTCGATTTCAGCCTGAAGTTTCTCAAAGTCCAGCATAATGGCGGTGGGTTCCGCCCAGGCTTCAACCAGTGGATAGGCAACCACGATGGTCAGTTCACCTTCCAGGATCGAGGCCAGATGTGCAGCTTCAACCAGGACCCGTTTGCTGAGAGCAAATTGATCTTCGTTAAGGGCATCAACCGCAGCGATTATGGTCGGACTTGATACCCAGGCAACATCTTTTACCAGCATGACCGGAATTTCTGAATGCCGGAGTAAATTCCAGTCCTGTGGTGTTCGAATCTTGACTCCAAATTCGTCAGCCCGGTCCGCGCCTTTAATGATCAGGTCTGCCCGGCTTTCTTCAGCTGCAGCGAGAATGCCGTGCCATTTATCCTTGTTCCAGATGGTTGCAGATTCAAGTGATTTAACCTTGTTTCGAATCGGGTCCAGCTGATCTTCCAGCCAGGTTTCAGCCGACTGCATCAGGAAAGTCTTGAGTTCCTGATTGTTTTCGACCTGCTTAACCGGGATATCCACTATCCCTTCGTAAATAACATGAACTACCTCGAGTGCGGCGTTCGAAGCCGTGGCCAGTGCCAGTGCTTTTTCGAGTACGACGATCGCGCCTTCTGTATGGTCAATCGCTACCAAAATCCTGTCTACACCAAGCATAGCTGCTCTCCCTTCGGCTATTTTTCATAGTATGCGCCTTAGCGGTCGGGTAAGTATTGATATTAGTCAATAGAGACAGAATTGTTCCCAATCCTGCTTGATAGCCCCGGTGAGTGGCTTTCTTCGCGCAACCCATCGATTAGTTGATAGACTTGGAAGAATCAGGAAATTTAAGGGAATACCGATGGAGACTATCACTTACGAGAAAAAAGGCCAGGTTGCCTATGTGACCCTGAACCGGCCTGAAAAACTCAATGCCATGAATGATGTGATGCACCGGGAATTGGCTGAAACATGGGTGGATTTTCGCGATGACGATGAACTGAGAGTGGCGATATTATCCGGCAATGGTCGCTGTTTCAGTGCTGGTGCTGATCTTTCCGGTGGTGCGCCGGAGAAGTACAGCTACACGGGCGATTTTCCTGATATCACCCAGACCCAGAAGGTCTACAAGCCCATTATTTCTGCACTCCATAGTCATGTGGTGGGTTATGGCATGTGGATTGCGCTTGATACGGATATCAGGATTGCGACGCAAGACACATCTTTTTGGTTGCCGGAACCACAATGGGGTATCGCCACAATTCCCTGCGCGTGGTTTCCTAAAATAATGCCCTGGGCGATTGCGTCGGAATTACTGCTGTTGGCAGAGCGCGTTAGTGCACAGCGTGCGTACGACGTTGGCATGATCAACAAAATTGTTCCGGCGGACCAGTTGATGGCAGAAGCAGAAAAAATCGCGGACCGGTTCTGCCAGCTCAGTCCGGTTGCCGTGCAGGGGATGAAAGAATCCATGGTTCGCGCCTCATCACTGGACTATGCCGCAGTTGACCACATTACCGACTATGTACAAACCCGTGTTATGAACTCCGAGGATCGAAAAGAAGGTGGCAAGGTCTTTCTGGAGAAACGCGAGGCAGAATGGCCGAACAGGTAGGAGACTGATGCCGGTACCGGCAATAGCCGATAGTTTGTTTACATCAAACTGCCATATGGCGTTTAATCACGGAACACGTAAATACAAAAGAGATAAGTGGGGAATAATGATGGACCTGGAGACTTTTCGCAGCGACACCCGGGAGTGGCTGGCTGCAAACTGCCCTGAAAGCATGCGCAACAGGGCAGTGCATTTTGAAGATGCGTTTGAGATCTACAATACTCCTGATGCAAAACTGTGGCTTGATCGTATCGCCGAACGGGGCTGGACTGCGCCAACATGGCCAGAAGAATACGGCGGCGGTGGATTGGATTATGACACCAACCGGGTCCTCCAGGAAGAAATGGCAGCGATCAAGGCATTGCCTGCCGCTGCAGGTATGGGGCTGTCCATGATTGGTCCGACCTTGCTCGAATTTGGCACTGAAGAACAAAAACAGCGCCATCTGCCAAAGATTGTGACGGGTGAAGTCAGATGGTGCCAGGGATACAGTGAACCCGGTTCAGGCTCCGATCTTGCCAGTTTGCAAACCAAAGCCGTCATGGAAGGTGATCATTTCGTGATTAATGGGCAGAAGATCTGGACCTCCGGGGCGCAACATGCAAATTGGATGTTTGCCCTGGTAAGAACAGATCCAGATGCAGCAAAACACGATGGAATCAGTTTCGTGTTGTTGCCAATGGATCAACCCGGGGTGAGTGTAAAACCGATTCAACTGATTTCCGGTTCATCACCATTCTGTGAGACCTTTTTTGACGATGCGCTGGCCCAGCGTGACGACCTGGTGGGTGAGCTCAACAAGGGTTGGACCGTGGGTAAACGCCTGTTGCAATACGAACGCTCTGCATCGCCTGTACGATCGAAGAAAAAAGGCAAACCGGTTAACGCCTATGCCGATATTGCAAAAATGTACCTGGGAGAATCTGACGGTAAAGTCGTAGATGCCGGTGTCAGGGATAAAATCACCCAACAGACGATGATGGAAAAATCATTGCAGCTAACGGTTCAGCGGGTGTTTGAAGAGAGCAGATCAGGCAAGGCACCGGGTGCTACCACTTCAATATTCAAGCTCGTCGGTTCCACATTGTCAAAGGAAGGCTCGGCGTTGAAATCAGAACTTCGTGGTTCATCGGGTCTCGGCTGGGAAGGTGACAGTTTTACTGCCGACGAACTGGACGCCACCCGGGGCTGGCTTCGTGATCGGGCAGTGACTATTTATGGGGGTACTAACGAAGTTCAGATGAACATCATCAGCAAAAGGGTGCTGGGTTTACCGGACTAGGACTGAGAAGGGGAGCATCGGTGTACAAGTTCTACTATTTTCCAAATTCATGTTCCGTGGCGTCACATATTGCGCTGGAACAGGCAGGTGCAGACTATGAACCGGTTCGCGTTGGCTTTGAAACCGACGAGCAGCGGCAGGATAAGTACCTGGCGATCAATCCGAAAGGCAGGGTGCCAGCGCTGGTAACAGAGCGCGGGATTTTGACCGAAAACCCGGCGATATTGATGTTCATCAGCCAGACCTGTCCGGCAGCTAAACTTGCACCTTTGGACGACGCCTTCGCGATGTCACGCATACATTCATTCAATGCCTACCTCAGCTCCACCGTGCACGTGGCACATGCGCATGGTGTGAGAGGCTACCGATGGGTTGATGATGAAGCTGCCATCAGTGAGATGAAACGAAAGATGCCCCAGGTCGTTGGCGATTCTTTTGCATTGATTGAGAGCGAAATGTTCAAAGGACCCTGGGTGATGGGGGAAGAATACAGCATCGCAGACATTTATCTTTTTACGATCGCGCAATGGTTAGAAGCAGACAGGGTCGACCCGACCCGGTTTCCAAAAGTACTTGAGCACAGAAACCGGATGCTTGAGATTCCCGTGGTGAAAAAAGTTCTAGCGCTTCAGGTATAGCGTTTCAGGTGTAGCCAGACGCGTGTTTGATTGAATCGGAAACAGTATGGACGATCAAGAAATAGCGACCTTAAGAAAACTCATGGAATACGAGGCGAGTCGAACATCGCCGCCAGCGGAGTTTCCTCAACTGCCTGATTTACCCGGTGGCAGATACACCGATGAACGCTTCCTTGAGTTGGAAAAGCAGCACCTGTGGCGTAAGTCGTGGTTGCTCGCCGCCCATATCGATGAAATACCTGAACCCGGCTGTTTTATTCTGTGGGAGCAGGCTGGGCAGCCGATTGTTGTTGTTCATTCGGAGACTGGCAACATCAATGCTTTCTATAACACCTGTCGGCATCGCGGCGCACCTGTGGTGACAGAATCCAGCGGTAAAAAAATTCGCTTAACCTGCAAGTATCACGGTTGGACTTATAACCATGAGGGCGAGCTTTTGTCCGTCCGTGATCCGGAAGATTTCTCTGACCTCGATTTTTCCTGTCGCTCGCTGAAGAGCGTTCGCTGTGAAATGTTTGGCAATCTGATTTTCGTCAACTTTGACGAAAATGCAATGTCGTTAATGGACTGGCTCGGGCCGATTGCCACCGAGTGGAAGGAATTCCAGTTCGACAAATGCCGCCTGGCGGCAAGACATGTTTTTGACCTTGACTGCAATTGGAAGATCGCCATGGAGGCCAATACTGAAGTTTATCATGTTAAGAATATTCACCCGACCACTGTCGCACCTATCCTCGATGATCGACGTAATGTAAACAGCTTTTATCCGAATGGTCATGGGCGAATGATCGCGCCCCGGCCAGAGAAAATGAAAGGCATCATGCAACAGCGAAACCCTGACGTGGCAGAATTTGAGACAGTTGGGGAAATTGGTCGCACCTGTACCCAGTCCTATGGAATCTTTCCAAACTGGGTTTCACCTTTGAGTCCCTACGCTTTACCACCCTTATTATTCTGGCCCAACGGTATTAACAAGTCGCGACTGGAGACCTGGACATTTGCCCCTGACTGGGGTGAAGGTCGAAAACCCGATATGTGGACCGAGAACGATGGTGAGAAACTGATTCAGGTATTGTTAGAAGATACTGAATTTGGCGCCTGGATCCAAAAATCTGTGGAGTCCTATGGATTTAGCGGAGTACCGCTTAGTTACCAGGAAGCACGGATATATTACTGGCACCAGTCCGCCGACAAAATGATCGGCACTGACAACATTCCACCTGAGTTGCGCGTGCCCGCGGTAATTGGTGACGACTGGGTTTTTCCGAATGACCCGCGACTCAATTACATCTGTTAAGAAGCAAAGGGTTAAGGTGCAAAACTCGAGCGAGCCTGTACGCCCCATTTGCCATCGATTAACGATACGACCCACAGGGATGGGTAGTTGCCGATTAAACTGTCGTCTTCCCTGTATCGGCTGAACTGTACTGCGAAATGCACCTTGTTATCGGTGCTCTGTACGACTCGGCGATAGTCCCAGAGGGTATAGTGCCAGCCGGTGTTCTCAACGAACTGTTCAAAAAAGTTAACAGGTCTAAAACCACTTTCTTCAAGCACCTTGATCGTTCCGCTGGCGATTCGAACATGGGGGAAATGAAATGTGGCATCCATTGTGGCCAAATCACGTAGGTTCCATGCATTTTGATAAGCATTGATAACCTTTAATGCTTCCTGCTCCGGTCCAGGTGCCGCAATAATATCTTCGGAGTGTTCGTTCTCGTGGCTGTAAATAGTCGTATCAGCAGGCAGGTTGCCGAAGCCAATGCACGATACGTGAGAGGACCTTATCGGTTTGAAGTTCTCGACGAGAGTGTGAAACTATGTTCCCCAACAGGCGTCAGAGACCGTGACGCGCCTGCTGCTGGAACATCTTGGTGAGTACGCTGACGTTACGAATCTTTAACAGTTGTTTTTTGGAATCTTAGGAAAGTACCATTTGGAACAGAGTTAATTTACAACCAGGAGTAATATGATGTCAGATAACTTTCTTACGTTTGATCACATTCATTTGATCAGCGAAGACCCTGAAGCTGCGTCAAACTGGTATGTGGACGTGTTGGGGGCAACGATTCTCAGACGACGGCAGGTTCGCGATGCGCCCCAGGTCAGACTCGAGTTGGGTGGTATTACTTTGCTCATAAGAGGTCAACGACCCGGCGAGGCTCCGGTGAGTACAAAACTGATGCAGGATTTTGAAGGCTATTCAAGTCATGATGAATGGGGAACGGACCACTTCGGTTTTAGCTATCGCGGTGACCTGCTGGCTTACTGCGAAGAGATAAGGGCGAAAGGTGCTGTCTTTGTCGTCGAACCCTGGGAATTTACACCGGGGAATCCGATCTGTTATGTATCTGCTCCTGATGGTGTCAGTATTGAAATCGTGACAGCAGGGTAGGAAAGTCAGGTCTCTATCTTTTCCCAATACTCAGTTTGAGACCTGGAGAGTGTTGATATGACTCACTCTTACATCCGAAAACTGGTCCGTGCAATACAGACGCCGTTCTCTACCAGGTGCAGTGTTACAGTAGGTGAGTTACTGCCACTCAGTCACGCCTAACAGTTCGACATACTTAACCATCTTTTCGTAAATGTCGTCATCTGAACACTGCGCTTTACGCGTGGCAAGATTCGCTTTTACGGCACAAAATTCCAGGTGTTGCGCGACAGTCATGGGTGACCTGATTTCCTTAATGGCAACGACAGGTTCTTCTGCGGCAGGTTCTTCTACGACTGACTCTTCCGCGACTGGTTCGACGCCGACAGGCTTCGTGACGATGGGCTCAACTGCAACAGGTTCTGCTGTGACTACAGCTTCTGCGACTATCGCAGGTTCACTTACTACAACCCTCATCACCGAAGTTTCTGAATTGAATTGCATTAACTCACCTGCATTTGCGCTCAACCACCAGATTCCGCCACGTCCAAAACCGGAATACTGATTCTGAATTCGCGTTAACTTTTTATCGAATGGTCCAATCATTGCGCGGTAGATTGTTCGCCCATCTGCTTGCAGTGTTGTGACCTTAATTGGTTTATCCACTTGTGGGGTCATTTGGCTCACAAAGAGAACAGCCTGACCGGCATCCCTGAAACTTGCCAGAACAAGGTAGTTCCTTGGATTGCTGGATTCATCGGCCATTTCGCTGGCATTTACGGGTGTGGTTCCGGCCATGATGAGGAGACAGCTGCAAAAGATGATGCATTTCATTATTGGTAACCGTTTATTTTCAGTGAGATCTAAACTGATTTTATAGCGTGGGTTTTGGCGCGCAAGTTATCCCATCTCCGGTCAGCCCGGGATAGGGCCTGCTGGTCTGAAAACTGAATCCGGGAGTTAGCTATGAATTAGTACCAGACTAGTGCGGCTTTCTCACAGCGCAGACTCGATATCCGTTTGTGAGAAGTCCTGGCCTTTATATAACAACGGCATGCCAAGAGATTTTGCCAAAGCGTAAGAGAAACAATCACCGAAATTGAGTCCTGCCGGGTGAGCACCTTTGCCAAAATCCATGTAGGCCTGACGCGCAATATCAGCCTGGGCCCTGGTCACTGGCTCTACTTTCACCTCGGCGCGAACGATGAGTGAATCGAGTTGCCGACCTGCCGCCGCACCTTTCTGTCGGTCAATCACAATTCCCGATTCGAGATAGCTGGCAGCAGATATCAGCCGATGTTCAGCCATAGCCAGCGCCTGGGCATATAAACCTGCATCGGCTTCATTAAAGAGAATTGCGACCAGGACGGATGTATCGATAATCAACGGGGTAACCCATTCTTATCATAAAGAAGTTCTCCATGGCTCCCTGGCTCAACCACTTCATATGTCGCGCACTTCTCACCTATTGCAAGTAAATCGGACGCTAATCGACTTGCATCCCTGCGTTGATGCTCACGGGCAAGTCGTTGTCTCAAAGATTCGATTACTGCCTGGGTTTTGCTTTCGCCGGTCAGCCTGGAAACTTCATCAACCAGGCGATCTGCTTCAGCACTCTTGATGTTCAGAGACATGGGGTTCCTTAATGGTAGAAATTACTTCTGCCTTTCTACCATAGATCAAACAAAATGCCAATTTTCCAACTCTGTGTACAAATCACGTGAACCATCCAACCTGATGGGAATGAGCCGGGTTGTGACGCTGGGTCATGTGCAGTGAGCTCAGAGGATCATTGACGGCGATAGTAATAGATGGTTTCCTGTTGATGAGTTTTCGTAAGAAAAACAAAGGAGAAACCCAAATGGCAAAGATCAGCACGTTTTGTCGCGTCTGCGAACCATCCTGCGCACTGATTGCAGAAGTTGAGGATGAACAGATCGTTTCTCTCAAACCCGACCGTGATCATCCTGTGACCAGGGGCTTTGCCTGTCATAAAGGTCTTGCCACACTGGATATTCACAATGACCCGGATCGGCTTTCTTTTCCCCTGAAAAAGTCCGCTGATGATTTCGAACGTATCAGCTGGGATGAGGCTGCCAATGGTATTGCCTCCCGGTTAGCAGAAATCAGGGAAAAATACGGTAGTCGGGCCATCGGATCCTACAGCGGCAATCCACTGGCATTCAATTCTCTTGCAGGACCCGCGATTGGATCGTTCATGGTGAAAAATGAAATACGCACCAATTTCAGCTCTGGCACCCAGGACTGCACCAATAAGTTTGCCGGAAGTGAGGTCATCTTTGGTTCGAGTACGATTCACCCCGTACCGGATATCGATCACACAGATTTTCTGCTGCTGTTTGGTTCGAACCCACGGGTATCCCATATGAGTTTTATCTCGATTGCGGATCCGGTCAAAGCACTCAGGGAAGCCAAAAAGCGTGGCACAAAAATCCGCTTTGTAGACCCCCGTATCAATGAAACGGTGAAGGGGATTGGGGAGATCGTTCATGTAAACCCGGACACTGATGTCTACCTGATGGCGGCCATGCTGAACCACCTTGATGCAACCGATCAGTTTGATGAGGAATATCTGAATCAGCATGGCGACAATGTCGTGCAGCTACGGGAATTTGTTGGCAAGTACTCCCCGGAACGGGTCGCCAGCGTCGTTGGCATCAGTGCCATTGAAATAAAACAACTCGCCGATGAATTTGCCCAGGCAGATTCAGCGGCAGTTTATATGTCCACCGGCGTGAATATGGGCCGACAGGGCACGTTAGCTTATTGGCTTTTGTTTATGCTTAGCCTGACGACAGGAAATTTTGACAGGCCGGGTGGTAACTATTATTCACTGGGATTTTATCCTGCAGCAAAAGCAGGCAGGGTACAGGGTGAAAGCCCATTCTTTGACAGCCCCTATGGTGAAATTCGCAGGATACGCGGCACGCTGCCCGCAAACCTCATGGCTGACATGATTCTCGCGGAAGAGGACCCAATCAGGGCTATGGTGGTCATCTCAGGCAATCCCATGCTGTCGGTCAGCAATGGCAGATTGCGGGAAGCCTTTGAAAGTCTGGAACTGTTGATTGTAATTGATATCTACCCCAACGCCACGGCAGAGCTGGCGGATTATGTACTACCGGCAACCGGTATGTACGAAAGGGAAGATATCAATATGTGTGGGCTGGGTCTGCAACACCAGCCCTTTGTTCAGTACACGAATTTTATTGTCCCACCAAAATACGAGCGCAAGCCGGAATGGTGGATTCTGGCGCGTATTGAGCAGGCCCAGGGTTTTGACTCTGTCCTGGATGAAGCGGATATGCCTAATCTGTTCGGTCGAACCGATCACATGCTGAAGCACTCGGATGTGTCAGTGGACAGGTTGAGGGATCTACCCAACCAGACGGTTGTGCTGCCCGCCAGTCGGCCGGGTCGATTTTTTGATGACTGGATCCAGACTGAATCCGGCAGAATTGACTGTTGCCCGGACATTTTTGCTGAATCGCTGGATAATTGTGAAGCTATATTTACTTCTATTTTGGAAGAGCAGCAGGGTAGTGAACCTGAAGATAAACGCCCATTAAAAATGATCTCTCGAAGGACCAATTATATGGTCAACAGCTGGTTCCATAACGTTGAATCCCTGAAACGGGGTATTCACAAAGAGAACCCGTTGTACATGTATCCGGATGATGCCAGGGCCCGGAATCTTGGAGATGGATCGATGGCCACGATTGAAAATAAGAATGGCTCGATCACGGCCAGCGTCGTGTTGGATGACGGACTGAAACCTGGCACAGTCGCCATTACCCATGGCTGGGGGCATGAGCGAACCCGCATGAATGTAGCCAGGAAATATGCCGGTGTGAATGCCAATGAACTCTTGCCTTCAGGCCCCGGTAGTTTCGAAAAACTCAGTAACCAGGCCTTTATGACGGGCATCCCCGTGAGTGTCGAAGCATGCGGATAGGGCTTGTTGCCGATACACACATGCCCGGTTCGTTGGCGGACCTGTGGCCCCAGGCAAAGGATGCACTGTCTGGTGTCGATTGTATTCTGCACGCCGGGGACCTGCATACCCTGGATATTGTGGATGAGCTGGAAAAGCTTGCGCCAACCTATGTCTCCATCGGCAACGGTGATATTGGAATTGTCGATGAACGACTGAAACACAATTGGATGTTTGAGTTCGAAGGGGTGCATGTGGGTCTTATTCATCACTTTCCATCCCCATTGAGGAAATCACCCGAAATTATCAATAAATATGTCGCTCGCCACTTTGACAGAACCCCGGATGTGGTCATCTTTGGCCATACCCACTTCGAGGGTGTGTACCAGGTCGGTAAGTTACTCTGCGTTAACCCCGGATCGCCGACATTGCCAAGGAACCAGTCTGTGAGGATGGGGACTATGGGTTATCTCGATGTATCCGAAGGGCAGGTATCGGCGTCGATTTTCCAGATTACCCAGTCAGGGCTTGAGCCTCATGAATCGCTGGAAACCGCGCAACCAGTGGTGCTGTCGGTCATATAAAAACTCAAAGCCCAGACAGCCGGGATTCAGGCTGTTTCTGCATTATCATTCTCAAACATGGACTTACTTGCACATCTAGGATGGCTGTGGCAGTTTGTCGTCCGAATCGAAAATAATCCCCAGAGGTCATTTTGTTACTGGATTTACACACTCATTCCATTAAATCAGACGATGGACGTGCGAAAGTTCAAAACTACTGTCAATGGATCAAGGCCAAGAATATTCCCATTGATGGTTTTGTGTTGACCGAGCACCGGCAGTTTGATGATGAGTCGGACTACTCTGCATTGGCAGATAAGTTCGACCTCATCATTTTGAAGGGCGCCGAAGTAGAAACCGAATATGGCCATGTACTGGTATTTGGCGTCACCGAAGGCCTGCAAAATGCATTCGATTTTTCCAACACGCACTTGTCCCTCGAAATGGTCCTCGAAGTGAGTAAAGCCCACGGTGCCGTTGCCGCGCCCTGCCACCCGGGAAGACCCCGAGTTGGTATGTTTGCCCACACAGAGAACCTGGGTATTCCCAAAGGCGTTACGATCGTTGAAATATACAATGGCGGCAGCCGCGACCAGGAAGACAGGATTGCCATCGACAATGCAAAAAAACTCGGTTATCAGGGCATTGGTGGCAGTGACTCACATATAGTGAGCCATGTGGGACGTTGCGCGACCCGCTTTTCGCACCAGATAAACAACATGGATGAATTGGTTACCGCCTTAAAAGCCGGTGAGTTTGAGGCGGTAAACCTGAAAGTGTCAGCGTAAAATCAGATGTTTGAACTTGTACTGTATTAATCTAAAAGAGAGAATTCGAGTGGACCAGGATATTGAAGAGCTGAGGCAGAAATACCTCAATCAGGATTTTGACGAGAAGATTTTTGAGATTAAACCCGAACAAACAATCGAATATGCACGGCTTTGTGGTGAAACGGCTGAACGTTTTCTCAATCCTGATCATGAGGATTTTCAGGCGCCCCCCACTTATATTGCGAGCTTGAGTGGCAGAAGATCAATGCCGGTAGATTTTCCGAGACTGGGTATTGGCATGGACGCAGGTAAAGGCGTTGAGTGTTTCAAGCCGATTCGACCCGGTGAGCCACTGACAGGTCGAACCCATCTGCATGACATTTACACCAAGACCGGGAGATCGGGTCGAATGATTTTCACAGTCAGCAGAATTGAATTTTTTGATGCTGAGGGTACCCATTTGGCCAATGCAGATAGTCGCGCCGTTATGCGGGAGAAAAGCTAATGCCGATTTCATCGATTACTGACGTGGAATTTGGTGAAGACCTGCCTGCGTTTGAACCGGATACGTCATTGGACACCGTTAAGAAATTTGTAAAATTAATCGGCTGGGGCTTCGGTAGCGCACGTTTCTCGGACCATGAAGGCGCCAGAAAAGAAGGACTGCCTGGCGCGATGGTGCCGGGGATTCTCAGCCAGGGTTATCTTGTCTCGATGATTCACAGTTGGGCGCCCGGTGCAGAAATCCGTGCAATCGATACCATATTTCGGGCTGCGGTGATTGCCGACGAAAAACATACCATTACCGGCGTCGTCACTGATATTAACGAAGAAGACAAACTGGTGGAAATTGATATCACCGTGGCGAATCAGAAGGGTGAGACGCGGGTTTTTGGTACCGCGACCGTTGAAATCCCTGCCTGAGTGTCCGGCAATCAATCAATACAATGGTATTGGCAATTTTTAGGGATCGCTTACCAGTCTCGCTCTCAGCTCTTTTCTGGCGACATGATCGAGCCCGACGACGTCCAGGTACCCGCCGATTGATCCGTGCTGCAAAATCACTTCATCCAATGCGGCCCTGAGATACTCGTACCTGACACCGGCAATGATTTTCAGGCTTTGATGATCGACCCGACCGCCGTAGCGTTCATTAAAATTGGGCATCATCCGCTCCAGTAACTCCGTCGCAGCGTTGGTGAGCAGGTAATCAGAGAATATGTCTTGCTCTGATACTCCCAGTGCTGCCTGAATCATCGCGACACCGAATCCGGTGCGATCCTTTCCCGCAGAGCAATGCAGCAGAAAACCATTTTCAACATTCATCAGTTCCTCGAACAACTTTGTATAGGACTCGACATGGTCTCGTGCGATCTCGCGGGTTATTTCTTTCATAAATGCGATTCGATGTTCGTGGTTCTGGTCAGGGTCCTCATAGCTTGCTCTAAGTTGTGGTGAACTCCCCGGAGCGATGGGAATATGTACCCGGCAGTTAAAGGGAGGGTCAGCAGGCGCGCCGCCCATGGCGACCTCATCCTCCCGCCGCAGATCGCAAATTACGCCGACGTCGAGTCGTGCGAAATCATCAAATGCCTGCTCGGGAATACCGGAGAGAGAGCCACAGCGAAACAGCTTGCCCTTAGCCACGGTGCCGCCATCTTTGGTGTGGTAGCCGCCAAAGTCCCGAAAATTGAGGGAACCTTCGATGGGTACAAATCGTGGATCTCTTCTATTTTGGGTTTTCGTTTCCGGCATTTGAGTCTTTCCTGTTGGATTTTCATTTTTTACTTTTTTGAATCTTTCCACTATAGCAAACAGCTGGAAGCGGAACGCTCACTTTCGCTGCCCCGGCCATTTTCTGATCAGGGATATAGCTCAATCAGCTCATGGATGCGGTTTACGATCCTATGGGGATTTGAGTCACTGTTCACTGGCAACCCCTCGCAGCGATGGTCGTTCCAGATTGTATAAAACCCCAGTGTCTTTGGTACACGAACTTCCCATTCCAGGTTGTCACCAACAATGCAGGATTCAATGGGGGAAACTCCCAACTGATCGGTGATATGGGTGTAAACCACTGGATCAGGTTTTCCGCGGCCGAATTCACCTTCAACTAAAACCAAATCGAAGTACTTATCCAGGCTGTATTTATCAATCTTGCTGCGTTGAGTTTCGGACCCACCATTGGTGATCAGTGCTGTCTTTATTTTGTGCTTGCTGAAATGTTCAAGAGTTTCCAGCGCGCCCGCAAAAGGCACCACATTAAACTCACGGTGATTGTGATAGTCGTTTGCCAGCAGAATAGATGCTTCGTCGTTGGAAGATTCGAGATTTCTTGCAGCACGCTTTACGATATTCTGGCGGGCGATGCGAATATTCAAACGTCCTTTTTGATGTCGAACGGGATCGCTCCAGAATTCGTCAGCAACGGATCTTATTTCCTTGAAAAAGTCCTCCGCATCCAAGCCCGGGAATCTGTGGATATGTGTCTCAACACTACGCCTCCACAGCTTCATATGATCGCCGCCTTCGCAGGTAAGAATGGTGTCGTCGAGATCAAACAGGATGGCTTGTGGTTTCATGGGAAATTTGCTGATCGCTAATTCGGTATTCTACCTCACGGAGGTGGGGTTTTCTCGATGGAAATGGATAATCAGAACAGCAAACCGACATCTGAGGTTTTTTCGAAATGAGTCACTTATTTGCTTATCTGTCCAGAATGAAATTTATCCAGCGCTGGAGTCTGATGCACAACAACTATGCGGAAAATGTGCAGGAACACAGTCAACAGGTAGCAATGATCGCCCACGCCCTGGCCGTAATACGCAATCGGCTGTTTGATGGCAGTATCAATGCCGAGCGAACAGCGCTGCTGGCTGTTTATCATGATGCCAGC